>ERZ894191.407-NODE-407-length-36598-cov-28.928057_pt1 | contig 36598 bp, 32 predicted proteins | sample MGYA00380282_ERZ894191 | MGnify/ENA primary metagenome ERZ894191 (study PRJEB32331, sample SAMN06328485) | human gut metagenome | biome: human gut microbiome; feature: stool | host: Homo sapiens | collected 2013-02-21 ...
ACCATAAAATTATAGAGCGCTGGGAACGCATTTATTTGGAAGAAGGGCCGGAAGGCTTGTCGGTTGAGCGACGGGGCCGCAGCAGCACTGGTCGGTCAAAGAAGCTGCCAAAAGAGGTAGAAGAAGATCTGTTGGCCGAAGTGCAGCGACTGCGTGCGGAGAATGACTACCTAAAAAATTTGCAAGCCTTGGTTTTGGAAGACGAGCGACGCCAGCACAAAAAACGCTGGTAGTTCAGAAGCTAAAGCATTACACAGTAAGATATTTAAATCCAAATTGTCAGTGTGGTGATTTTTAGAGTGGCAACTCCAATAAATTAAATATAGGCCACTTTCTTGTATCGCACAAAATTGGCAAAATCAGTGGTCGATTTTCAATGTATGCTTTGCCGAAATCGCTAATTGCCTCACGGCGGTTGGTCGGTTTTTGGGGTAGTTAATCTCATTTTTGTTTTTGTGCGTTTATTTGCAAAAAATTCATAAAATTGATTGCTAGATCTGTTGCTATTTTCGTTCGTCTTGTGTATACTATAAGTAGGAAAGCAGACGACATTCTGCTGGTGGGCTAGCACCTAAAATCCGATCTGATGCAGGACGTAAGAACCTGTGGTTGGCGGGCAACGATAAAACCCGAAAGCGATGCAGGGCGTAAGGACCTGTCGGTTGGCGGACAACGATAAAACTAGCCACAAGGGACATCGGACAGCACTGCGGTGTTGTAGGTGTCCCTTTCTTTTTGTAAAATATAGAATGCAACAGGTAGTTTATCATGACGAAAAAAGAAGCCTTGCAAATCGTTTTCTCCTGCGCAGCTTCCTATAAGGAAAACCTAGCGGGAAGAAGCCTTTTATTTGTTACGACTGACAAGCATAAGACCGTTCGGTGTCTGGAAGTTTCATTTGACGGCAGCAATTTTCTGCACATGACAGGCTTTAAGCTGAACAAGAAGGAAATCAGTGCAAACAACTTCTTTAGTATGTGCTGCGACAAGCGCTTGTCTGAGTCAGATTTTGAGTTTGCAGCAGACGGCACGACCGAAATGAAAATGCGCGTTCTTCCCGGATTGGTGCAGAAACATCTTTCTGCTAAGATGGTCGGTGATTACAATTTATCCCAGCCGAAATTATACACTGACAAGCTCGCCGGATCAGTTGGTGCTTGTATGGGCTTTGTCCGCAATGGCGGCAAGGGGCGTTTTGTTCCCAACACCGTATTGGAAGGCGATATCCGAAGCATGGTTAAAGGCAGCGCAGATAGAATCGTCATTACATATCGAAAGCAGCGCGGAGACGCGCTCTATACAGAAATCGTATACACAGCCAAAAAAATTGATTGGACGGCTCTTACCCTACCGGAAGAATACCAATATCTTCCCTTGCCATAGGCAGTCTTTAGAGGCGGTATTCTAATACAAAATTTTCGGTCATCAAATCAATGTTTTATAAAACAGCGGCCTTGTCTAAGCCTTTTTATAGGGTATCTTTTTTGTAACATAGAGACAAGGTCACTTGCGATTGCAAGTGACCTTTTTTGTTTATATGTTGCAGTCTTATGATACTGTTGTGCAACATACATTCGCCATATTAACAAACGCCGCCTTCATTCGGGAGAATTCCGAATGAAGGCGGCATTGTTTCTGATATGTTATTTTACCCCTTCTCAAACTCCTTCGCCACATCCTGCAGCAGCTGTCTGATGGGCAGGTGCTGGGGGCAGACGCGCTCGCACTGGCCGCAGCGGATGCAGTCCGAGGCGCGGGAGCCAGGCCCGGTGTGGACATCCTCATAGTAGTAGTCCGCGTTCCAGTCGTGGTGGGTGTGCTTCGTGTTCATGATGGCGAACAGGTCGGGGATGGAGATATGCTTCGGGCAGCCGTCGGTGCAGTAGCGGCAGGACGTGCAGGGGATCAGATCCTGCTTGCGGAAGATCTCCACCACCTTGGAAACGGCGGTACGCTCGGCATCGTTCAGCGGCGTAAAGTCCTTCATGTAGCTCAGGTTGTCCTGCATCTGCTCCATGCTGCTCATGCCGGACAGAACCATCAGCATACCGGGGAAGCCCGCGGCAAACCGGATGGCATAGCTGGCGGGGCTGCCGCCGTGCAGGGCGTCCAGCACGGCTTTTGCTTCGTCGGGCAGGTTGACAAGGCTGCCGCCCTTGACCGGCTCCATGACCAGCACGGGCTTGCCATGCCTGCGGCAGACTTCATAGCACTTGCGGCTCTGGACGGCCACGTCGTCATAGTCCAGATAATTGAACTGGATCTGCACGACCTCGATGGCCGGATAGTCGGTCAGAATCTGCTCCAGCACGGCGGCGCGGTCATGGAACGAGATGCCCACATGGCGGACCTTGCCCTCGGCCTTGAGGGCGAAGGCCGTCTCATAGGCGCGGCAGTCCCTGTAGTGCTGGTAGTTTGTCGTGCTCTGGGAGTGCATTAAATAAAAGTCAAAGTAATCCACGCCGCAGGCTGCAAGCTGGCTCTCAAAGAACGGGCGAATGTCCTCTTCCTTTTTAAAATAGGACCCGCTCAGCTTGTCGGTCAGGACATAGTCCTCCCGCGGGTAACGGCTGGTCAGGCACTCCTTCAGGGCCAGCTCGCTCTTGCCCTGAAGGTAGCCGTGGGCCGTGTCAAAATAATTGAAGCCCTGCTCCAAAAAGCAGTCCACCATCTGTTTTGTCTGCTCTATATCGACATCCTCGCCGATCATGGGCAGGCGCATACAGCCGAAGCCGAAATTTTTCCTGATCTTTTCCATTTGTAAATGCTCCTTTCGCAGGGTTTACCTTTCACGGATCTCTCCGGGGGAGGTTCCGTTTTTCCGGGCACGGCATGGCGGGCGCATACAGAATGCGCCCCCACAGGGGAACGCGCGTTATAACGCAGGGGCGGATTCTGTATCCGCCCGCGGCTGCTTACGCCAGCTCAAACATCCCGTGATACAGCTGGTAATACTCGCCCTTTTTGGCCAGCAGCTCGTCGTGGGTGCCGCGCTCGATGATATGGCCATGCTCCAGCACGATGATGGCGTCCGCGTTGCGCACCGTGGAAAGCCGGTGCGCGATGACAAACACCGTGCGGCCCTCCATCAGGCCGTCCATGCCCTTCTGGATCAGCGCCTCGGTGCGGGTATCGATGCTCGACGTGGCCTCGTCCAGAATCAGCACCGGTGGGTCGGCGACGGCGGCGCGGGCGATGGCCAGCAGCTGGCGCTGTCCCTGGCTCAGGTTTGCGCCGTCGCTCGTCACCATCGTGTTGTAGCCCTGCGGCAGGCGGCGGATGAAGGAGTCGGCATTCGCAATTTTGGCCGCCTTTTCAATTTCCGCCTGCGTCGCGTCCAGCTTGCCGAAGCGGATGTTGTCCGCCACCGTGCCGGTGAACAGATGGGTGTCCTGCAAAACGACGCCCAGTGAGCGGCGCAGGTCATTTTTCTTGATGAGCCGCACATCCATGCCGTCGTAGGTGATGGACCCGCCCGACACCTCATAAAAGCGGTTGATGAGGTTGGTAATCGTGGTCTTGCCCGCGCCCGTGGAGCCGACAAAGGCAATTTTTTGCCCCGGCTTGGCGTAGAGCGAGAGGTTCTGCAGAATCATCCGGTCCGGCGTATAGCCAAAGCTGACGTCGTGGAACCGCACGTCGCCGTGCAGCGGCTCGAGCGGGACGTCGGGACGGCGGCGGTCACACCAGGCCCAGCGGCCCGTGTTCCCGGCGCACTCGGTCAGCGTACCGTCGCTGTTTTCCCGCACGCTGACCAGCTCCACCGTGCCCTCGTCGATCTCCGGCTTTTCCTCCATGACCGTGAAGATACGCTCCGCGCCCGCCAGCGCCGCCAGCAGGAAGTTGCCCTGCTGGGTCAGCTGGTTGATGGGCAGCGTCGTCTGGCGCACAAAGACGAGATAGCTGGCCAGGCTGCCGAGGTCGGACCAGCCCCACATGACCATGAGGCCGCCGACCACCGCAATGACCGCGTAGTTCAGGTAGCCGATGCTGACGACGGCGGGAATCATCGTGGCGGCGTAGCTCTGCGCGCCGGTGCCTGCCTCGCGCAGCTTTTCGTTGCGGGCGGCAAAGGCGGCCATGTCGGCCTGCTGGTGGTTGAACACCTTGACGACCTTCTGCCCGGCGATCATCTCCTCCATGTAGGCGTCCAGCTCACCGAGGCTGGCCTGCTGGCGCGCATAAAAGGCGCGGCTGCGCTGTGTCGAGTAGTTGATATACCAGAACATGGCAATATAGCCAACGACCACCAGCAGCGAGAGCCGCCAGTTGAGGATGAAAAGCAAAAGCAGCGTGCCTGCGACCTGAATAAAGGTCTGGATGACCACCGCAAAGCTGTTGTTCAGCGCGTCCGAGATCGTGTCCACGTCGTTCGTGAACAGGCTCATCAGATCGCCCTTGCGGTTCGTGTCAAAGTAGTGCAGCGGCAGCGTCTGCAGATGTGCGAACAGGTCGCGGCGGATGTCCTGCAAAATCTTCTGCGCGGCACGGACCATGAGCTGGGTGTAGCCCAAGGTAGACAGCGCGCCGACGATGTAGATGCCCGCGGTCAGCGCCACGACACCGGCCAAATAGGCGGCGCTGCCGTTTTCCAGCACGCCGTTGACGATGGGGCGGATCATGTAGGTGCCCAGCAGCGCGGCCAGCGCACTGACCGCCGCCAGCAGGCCGACGACGCCGAGCATGATTTTGTGGCGGCCCAGATAGTCCATGAAGCGGCGCAGCGTGTGCCGCAGGTCCTGCGGGCGCTTACCGCCGAATGGCTTCGCCATCTGCGTCGCCCCCTTTCATCTGGGAATGGTAAATTTCCTGATAGATCGTATCTTTTGCCAGCAGCTCGTCATGCGTGCCCACGGCATGCAGCCGCCCGTCGTCCAGAATGACGATGAGGTCGGCGCTCTGCACCGACGTGATGCGCTGGGCAATGATGAGCTTGGTCACGCTGCCCAGCCCGGCCAGTGCATGGCGGATGCCCGACTCCGTCGCCGTGTCCACGGCGCTGGTGGAGTCGTCAAAAATCAGAATCTTCGGGTGCTTGAGCAGCGTCCGCGCGATGCAGAGGCGCTGCTTCTGCCCGCCCGAGACGTTGCACCCGCCCTGGCCCAGGTCGGTGTCAAGGCCGTCGGGCATCCGGGACAAAAATTCGTCCGCACGGGCGGCGCGGCAGGCGGCCCAGAGGTCGTCGTCCGTCGCGTCGGGATCGCCCCATTTCAGGTTGTCGCGGATCGTGCCGGAGAACAGCAGGTTCTTTTGCAGCACGATGCCGACGGCGTCCCGCAGGGCGTTCACGTCGTAGCCGCGGACGTCGCGCCCGCCGACCCGGACCGTGCCCTCGGTGGCATCGTACAGGCGCGGAATGAGCTGGACGAGCGTCGTTTTGGCCGCGCCCGTGCCGCCGATGATGCCCACCGTCGCACCTGCCGGGATGTGGAGCGTGATGTCGGAGAGGGCATTTTTCTCCGCTTTGGCGTTGTATTTGAAGCTGACGTGGTCAAAGTCGATTTGGCCGTCGGGGATGGTGTCCACCGGCGCGGCGGCATTCGCAAGGTCGGGCGTCTCGGTCAGGACCTCACGGATGCGGCGGGCGCTGGCCAGCGAGCGGGACATCTGCAGAAAGACGCCGGAGAACATCATGACCGAGTTGAGCACCTGCAAAACATAGCTCAAAAACGCCGTCAGCTGGCCGACGGACATCGTGCCGACGAGGATATAATTGCCGCCGAACCAAAGGATGCAGACGATGGCCGTATACATGACGGTCTGGAACGCAGGCAGGTTGAGGACGGCATAGCGGAAGGTTTCCGTCGAAGCATCGCTCAATTCCGTGTTGACGGTGTCGAACTGGGCGTTCTCGTAGTCGCCGCGGACGAACGCCTTGATGGCGCGGATGGCGGTCAGGGACTCTTGGATGCGGCCATTCAGGTGATCCACGGCGCTCTGCTGGCGGCCATAGAGCGGGCCGACCTTTGTGACGATCCAGGCGAGGACAGCGGCCAGAATCGGCGTTGTGACGAGGAATACAATCGTCAGCCGCGGGCTGAGCACGCAGGCCATCGCCAGCCCCATGCAGAGCATGACCGGGCTGCGCACCAGCGGACGCAGACCGGCGTTGACGGCGTTGAGCATAACCGTGACGTCGGTGGTCATGCGGGTGACGAGGGACGCATCGGAGAAACGGTCGAGGTTGGCGAAGTCGAATTTCTGCACGGCGGCATACTCCGCCATGCGCAGCTCTGCCGCGAACCCGTTTGCGAACCGCGCCGCGTACCGCGCATACAGCAGCCCCGTGATGAGCGCAAGCACCGCGCACAAAATCATCAGCCCGCCCTGCCGGAAGATGACGGCCATATTATGGGCGGGCACGCCGTCATCCACAAGGGTGGACATCAGGACGGGGATGACCATTTCAAAGATACATTCAATAAAGATCAGCCCCACCGCCGCGAACAGATCGCGCCGGTACGGGCGGGCATAACGGAAGATTTTACGCAGATCTTGCATGGGTGGCTCCTTGCGGTGTGGGTAGGATGGTAAGAGTTGTAAGGGGGGCGGGAGATCGGGCAAGGCCCGTCAAAGCCCCTCAGGCCTCGCGGGCTCGACCAGCTCCCCTGTGAGGGGAGCCTTTTGCGTGGGCGAAGCCCGCGAGGGAAGCCTCCCCATCAGGGGAGGTGGCCGCGAAGCAGGCCGGAAGGGTTCAGCCCGTTGACGGGCAACATAGCAAAGTCGCGGGCCGGGCATGCCCGGCCCCTACGGACTGCTGTGAATGGGTTGCGAACGAGAGGGGCAAGGGAGGGCGGCAGCCCGCCCCTTTGCAGTTGGCGGGCGGTGACGCAAAGCCCGTCGAGACCCTTCAGGCCTCGCAAGCTCGGCCAGCTCCCCTGATGGGGAGCCTTTTGCGGGCTGCCGCCCGAGATTATCGCAGCCGTTAAAAACAACGGGGGTTCGAGGGAACTCCCGAATTTCGAAACGGAGCAGAGGGCGCGGGCGTTAAGCGCGAACAGTAATACTGCGTTCGCGTAGCCCGCGCCCTCTGCGACCTCCACTTTGGGAATCCAAGGGGCGTGTAGCCCCTTGGTCGCGGGTCCCGCTTGGCGGCGCACAACGAGCGCCGCCAGTTTGCTGCGCAAACCCGCTCTTGCGGTTGATTGCCCCGCGGGGGCAATCATTGTGCGCTCCCCAGTTTCGCTGTGCTCAACTGTGGCCCCACGCGCACAACCCCGCACCGCGTCGAAACAGCGGCAATTTTCTTTGGTTCTTTCTTTTGTTGGCAAAAGAAAGAACAACCTCCCGGGAGGCAGTCGTTCCCGGTCTTGCCACCCGCCCCTATAGGGTGTATAATAGGACTATATCTGCCAGACTCAGGAAAGGAGCCGCTGTTATGTCGCGCAAAGAAGGCCAGAAACGCAAACTGCTTGTTCTTTTGGAGATCCTCGCCCGGGAAACCGACGAGAAGCACCCCTTGAGTGTTCCCCAGCTGGTGGAAAAATTGCAGGAGCACGGCGTCGTCGCCGAGCGCAAAAGCGTCTACGATGACCTGAACACCTTAAACAACCTGCCCGACACCAAATATGAGATCGTGCAGCAGCGCGGGCGCGGCGGCGGCTACTATATGACCGATGCTCCGTTTGAGCTTGCCGAGCTCAAGCTGCTCGTCGATGCCGTCTACGCCAGCAAATTCATCACGGCGCGCAAATCCAAAATCCTGATCGACAAGCTCGGCCAGTTCACCTCCACATACCGGCAGGAGGAGCTGGACCGTAAGGTACTGGTCAGCGGGCGTATCAAGAGCACCGACGAGAAGATTCTGTACACCGTCGATGCGCTGCACGCCGCCATCACGGCAGGGGAGCAGGTCACCTTCAAATACTGCGACTGGAACCTGCAAAAGCGGATGGCCCCGCGCCACGACGGCCAGCTCTACCGCGTCAGCCCGTGGGTGCTCGTGTGGGAGAACGGCAACTATTATTTGATTGCCTACACCGAGGGGCGACTCAAGCACTACCGCGTCGACAAGATGCAGAACGTTCACCAGCTGCCCGACACGACCCGTGAGGGTGCCGGGGAATACGCCAATTTCGACGTAAATACGTATATGCAGCAGATGTTCGGCATGTTCAACGGCCCGCTCAAGCGGGTCACGCTGCAATGCGAGAACCGCTTTGCCGGGGCGATGATCGACCGGTTCGGCACCGCGCCGATCCTGACACCCTGCGCCGACGGCGAGCACTTTACGATGACCGCCGAGATTCAGGTCAGCCCGCAGTTCTTCGGCTGGGTGGCCGGGTTCGGCACCGGCGTCGTCGTCTCCGGCCCGCCGGAGGTCCGCGCCGAAATGAAGAAAACGCTGGATCAGCTGCAGGAGCTTTACCGCTGATTTGCAATACCGGCGTAAATATGGTAAAATAGATTGTTTAAATCTATCACCGTAGGGAGGACATCACCTCTTGCTGGAAAAGAACCAACGCTTCAAAAGCCTTTTGTATGTGCTGGCGGACGCGGCACTGCTTTTCATCGGCTTTTTGCTTGCCAACTATATCCGTTTCAATTACGTCCGCTACTTTGAGCCGGGCGGCGCAGGGCCTGCGCTGGCCGTGGCCCGGGACCCGCGCAACATCATTGCCGGGCTGGCCACGTCGCTGGTGCTCGTGCTCATCTACTGGGTCGCCGGTATCTACAGCACCACGCGGCTGCGCGGCCTGGCCGAGCGCTGCACCAAGATTGCCGTCATCAACGCGGCGGGACTGCTGATCTTCATTGGTGCTTTGTATCTGATGCACCTGGACGACTACTCCCGTATCGTACTGGCGCTGTTCTACATCCTCGGCACGGCAGGCGTCGTGATCGAGCGTATGATCCTGCGCTGGGTAGACCGCGCCCGCCGCCGCAAGGGGCTGGGTCTGCGCCATATCCTGCTGGTGGGCGGCGGTAAATCCGCCGCGCTCTATCTGCGCGCGCTCGAGCACAACCCCTACTACGGCTTTGTCGTGGACGGCTATCTGGCCGGAATCGAAGAACCGGGTCTTGGTGTGCGCTACATGGGCAGCTATGATGCGCTGTCCGCCCGGCTCGACGAGGTTGCCGTCGATGAGGTCGTCGTAGCGCTGGAGGCTGACGAGATTGAATTGCTGCCCCATGTTTTTGCCGCCTGCGACAAAAACGGCGTGCGCATCACGATGGTACCGTTCTACAGCGACTATCTGCCCGCCCGGCCCACCATTGACGTGCTGGACGAGTGCAAGCTCATCAATGTGCGGCAGACGCCGTTTGACAATCTGCTCAACGCCGCTGTCAAGCGCGGGCTTGATATTATCGGCAGCCTGATCCTGATCATTCTGACCAGTCCTGTCATGCTGGTCACGGCCATCGGCGTCAAGCTGTCCAGCCCCGGGCCGGTCATCTTCAGGCAGGAGCGCATCGGCTTGAACAAAAAGCCCTTCATGATGTACAAGTTCCGCTCGATGCGGGTCAATGTGCAGCAGGAGACCGGCTGGTCCACCGACTGCGACCCGCGCAAGACCCACTTCGGCAGCTTTATCCGCAAGTTCAGCCTGGACGAGCTGCCCCAGTTCTTCAACGTGCTGAAAGGGGATATGTCCCTCGTCGGGCCGCGGCCCGAGGTGCCCTACCATGTGGAGCATTTTAAAGAGGAGATCCCGCGCTACCTTGTGCGCCAGCAGGTCCGCCCCGGCTGCACGGGCTGGGCGCAGATCCACGGCCTGCGCGGCGACACCGACATTGCCGAGCGCATCCGCTACGACATCTGGTACATCGAAAACTGGACCGTGGCGCTGGACATCAAGATCATCTTCCGCACCGTGTTCGGCGGCAAGATGGTCAACGACGAAAAACTACAATAACGCCCTGTGCGTTACCGGACGGGAGTGTCTGTAATGAGCAAAAAGGAGCCCAAGGTCGCCATCGTTCACGACTGGCTTGTCGGCTACGCCGGCGGGGACCGCGTTGTGGACGCCATGAAGCGCGTTTTCCCCGATGCCGTCATCTACACCCTTGTGTACGACCCCAAAAACATGCCCGAGCACTTTAAAAGCTATGACATCCGCACAAGCTGGTTCCAGAAGGTGCCCTTCTCCAACAGGCTGTACAAGGCCATGCTGCCGCTGATGCCCCGCGCGTTTGAGGCGTTCGACCTGACCGAGTACGATCTGGTGCTGTCGTCGTCGTCCTCCTGTTCCAAAGGCGTCATCACCCGCCCGGATGCCGTACACATCTGCTACTGCCACACGCCGATCCGTTATGTGTGGGATTTTTACTACACCTACCGCGCCAACGCCAACTGGCTGGCGAAGCTCGTCATGCCCGGCCAGATGCACAAAATGCGCATCTGGGACAAGTGCGCCGCGGACCGCGTGGATTATTTCATCGCCAACTCGCATTATATCGCCCAGCGCATCAAAAAATATTACCGGCGTGACAGCGATGTCATTTACCCCTGCTGCCACATCAACGAGTCGCCTTTTGTCGAAAAGGAGGACTTCTACCTGACCGTGGGCCGTCTGACCTGGTACAAGCGCGTGGATCTGGCCGTGCAGGCCTGCACGCGCCTTAACAAGCGCCTCGTCGTCATCGGCGGCGGGGGAGAGCTGGACAAGCTCAAGGCCATGGCCGGGCCGACCATCGAGTTCAAGGGCGGCGGTCTGTCCGACGAAGAAGTGCGCAGCTACTACCTGCGCGCGAAGGGCTTCCTTTTCCCGGGTGAAGAGGACTTTGGCATCACTCCCGTCGAGGCCCAGAGCGCGGGCACGCCGGTGCTGGCCTATGGCCGCGGCGGCGCGTGCGAGAGCGTGCTGCCCGGCAGGACCGGCTACTGGTTTAAAGAGCAGACCGTCGAGAGCCTGGCCGACTGCATCGAACGGTTTGAGCGCGACGGCGTGGCCTGTTCCAAAGAGGAAATCCGTGAGCACAGCCGCTCCTTCAGCGAGGAACGCTTTGAGCGCGAGCTGAAGGAATACTGCCTGCGCCGCATGGCCGACTGGCAGCAGGAGCTGCTCGACTGCTCCCACTGGGAGAAGGAGGAACTGGATTGAACCCTATCGTCATCAACGGCACGGTACTGTGTGACAATATCACCGGCATCCCGCGCTATGTCTATGAGAATGTCGTCCGGCTGGACAAGCTGATCGAGGGCACCGGCCTGGACGTCCGCATTGCCTACCGCGACGACGGGCGGCCCATCCATCTGCCGGAGCTGAAAAACATCCGGCTGGTGCCGCTCAAGTCCATCCCGTATTTTTACAATCTGGTCGTGCTGCCCACCTACCTGCGCCGCACCCATGCGTTTTACGTGGGCCTTGCCAGCGATATGCTGCTGACCCGCCGCAGCGTCGTGGTGCTGCACGACATCCGCCCGCTGGTCATGGATACCGACAAGGGCTTTTTCCGCTTCAAGTTCTGGGTACACTGCCTGTCCACCAAATGGTTCGCCCAGCGGGTGTTCACGGTCAGCGACAACCAGCGGCACCTCATCAGCGAGAAGCTCGGCATCCCGCTGGACAAGATCGGCATCACCTACAACGGCTGGGAGCACATGAAGAACGTCACCCCCGACGAGAGCATTTTTGACAAGATGCCCGGCGTCAAAAAAGGGGAGTACTTCTACGCCCTCGGCAGTTTGGCAAAGCATAAAAACTTCAAGTGGATCCGAGAGGTCGCCCGCCGCAGCCCCGACAAGACGTTTGTCGTCGCGGGCGGCAAGGACCTGCGTGCCTTTGGCGACGACGCCGAGGCGAAGGACACCCACAATGTGTTCTACCCGGGCTATGTGTCCGATGCCGAGAACGCCGCGCTGATGAAGCACTGCAAACTGTTTTTGCACCCCGCCGTGTTCGAGGGCTTTGGCATCCCGCCGCTGGAGGCGCTGGCCCTGGGCGCGCCGGTCGCGCTGGCCAACGCCACCTGCCTGCCCGAGCTGTACGGAGATACGGCGCGGTATTTTGACCCGTATGATTATGATGTGGATCTTGACGCACTGGCCGCCCAGCCCGTGGCCGCGCCCGACGAGGTCCTGAAAAAGTACAGCTGGGACAAGACCGCCGAGTTCTGGCTGCATGAGATGGAGAAGTATGCAAAGCAGTGAAGCGGCAGCTCCCGCAGGGTAAGGCCCCTCAGGCCTCGCAAGCTCGGCCAGCTCCCCACCCTGTGGGGCGCCTTTCACGGGCGTACGCCCGAAAAAAGCCTCCCTTTTCAGGGGAGGTGGTCGAGCGCCAGCGATGACCGGAAGGGCTCTGGCCATTTCCCGCTGCCACATCACCTATCCCACAAAAGGAGGAGCATTATTCTTATGTTTATTATAATCACCCTGCTCCTCACCGTGCTCGTCTCCGGCATCTTCGGTGCGGTTCCTGCGGTAGTATCCCGCCGCAGGGTTTCCCGCCGCGACGCTGCCTGGGCTGCCGGGCTCTGGCTGGCCGTCTGGGTGTTCGCTCTGTGCGCCTACCACCGCCCCGGGCTGACCGTCGGCTTCCATGCGTTCCGGCTCGTCGCCCTCACCGCCATGACCGGCTGGGCGGGGCTTGTCACCGCCGGGCTGCGCAGCCTCGGGCGCAAAGGGTTAAAGGCCGTCGTCCCGCTGCTGGCCGTCACGGCGCTGGGGCTGGAGGTGTTCGTCGGCAATGTGGCCTACTTCAACACCCACAGCTACACGCCGTTTCAGCTCGTCGATTACCTTGACGACAACATCAACGTCGGGCGCGGCGTCGGCACGATCTCGCTCGACGAGGGCCGCACCTATCTGCGGTTCCTCGACATTGACCAGCCCATCTACAACCTGCAGTTTGACGGTCTGGTCAGCGACGACACCGAGCCGCTCCACGCCGACAGCGCCGTGATCTTCACCATTGAGGGCACCGACGCCGCCAACACCGAGCTGACCCGCTTCGGCAGCTGGCAGTTGGGGCTGCAGGCCCCGCGCACCCAGGTCATCAGTCTGGACCTGACCGGCTCCGTCGGGATGCTGACGCTGACTGCTGCCGGGTACAGCTCCACCTACGCGCAGTTCCCGGTGGCGCTGACCTTCCGCGGCATCACGGCCAACGCGCCGCGCGCGCTGGATTTCTCGATTCTGCGCTTCTGCGCGATATTTCTGGCGCTGCTGGCCGTCTACGGCCTGCGCCCGGCCAGCGGGCTGTGGCACCGCCGCTGGCTGGCTGGCAACGTCTGTGACCGCGCCGCAGCCGCCGTGCTGGGCCTTGTGCTGGCTGCCTTCGTCGTGGTCATCCCGTTCTGGGAGCCGAGCAACACCGGCCTTGCCACAAAAGATTACAACACCGCGTTCTGGGACGGGGAGAGCACGGTCAGCTTCGTCTACCAGCAGTACGGCGCGCTGGCGCACAGCCTGCTGAACGGGCGCCTTGACCTGGAGGCCGACCCGCCCGCCGAGCTGCTGGCGCTGGACAACCCCTACGATGCCGGGGCGCGCGACGCCGCGCAAATCAACGACATCCACTGGGACCACGCCTTTTACAATGGGCGCTACTACGTCTATTTTGGCATTGTACCGTGTCTTTTGTTCCAACTGCCGTTTGAGGCACTGACCGGCATCCAGAACCTGGCCTATGCGCCCTGCATGGTCCTGCTGGGGCTGATCTTCCTCGCCGCCTGCTTCGGCGTCGTCGGGCAGGCCGTGCGCCGGTGGTTCCCGCAGGCGTCCACCGCAGCGTACCTGCTGGCCGTGGCCGCCGTAGCGCTGGGCAGTCAGTTCTACTATCTGTTGCTGCGCCCCTACATTTATGAATATGCCATCCTCTGCGGTGCGGCGCTGCTGATGCTGGGGCTTTGGCTCTGGCTCTCCGCCGCCAGCACGCCGGTGGAAAAGCGCGGTGCGCTGGTCGTCAAGCTCGTCTTCGGCAGCCTCTGCGTGGCGCTCGTCGCCGGGTGCCGCCCCCAGATGGAGCTGTTTGCGTTTTTGGCCGTGCCCATCTTCTGGCCGCGGTACATCGGGCAGAAGCGGCTGCGCAGCCGCGCCGGGGCAGGGGAGGCCGCCGCGTTCCTGCTGCCGGTGGTGCTGGTCGCTGCCGGGCTCATGTGGTACAACGCTGCGCGGTTCGGCTCGCCCTTTGACTTTGGCGCCAACTACAACCTGACCGGCAACGATATGACCCAGCGCGGTTTCAACGCCGTGCGCATCGGCCCGGCTGTGTTCACGAGTCTGTTCGAGCTGCCCAGCTGGCAGGGTGTTTTCCCGTTCCTGCGGGAGACCGACGTCCAGACGAACGCCGTCATCCGCACGATCAGCGAGAAGTTCACGGGCGGCATTCTGACCGCCACGCCGTACCTGTGGGTGCTGGCGCTGCCGCTGCTTCCCGCGTTCCGCCACTGTCTGCACCGCCGCCGTGTCACCGCCTGTGTGGTCTACGGCAGCCTGGCCGCCATGGTCGTCATGACCGTCGTTGACTGCGAGATGGCCGGGGTGCTCTACCGCTATTTGATGGATTACAGTCCCGTGCTGCTGCTTGGCGCGGCGCTGTGCTGGTTCTGCGCCGAGGGTGCGCTCTCCCGCCGCGCAGCGCTGGGGGAGGGCACTGCCGCTGCGGCGCTGCCCGCACTGCGCACCGTCATGGCCGCCGCTGCGGCGTACACCGCCGTCTACCGCTTCTGCACGCTCTTCGCCATGGAGCCGTATCTGCAGGGCATGAATCCTTCCCTTTACTACACCGTCAGCCGCCTTGTTCAATTCTGGATGTAAAATCCGCCCGGAGGTCCTGTTATTATGGATAAAATCGCCGTTCTGATCCCTTGCTACAACGAGTCCAAGACTGTCGAGAAGGTCGTCTCGGATTTCCGCCGCGTCCTGCCCGACGCCACCGTCTACGTCTACGACAACAATTCCACCGACGGCACTGCCGAGCTGGCCGCCGGAGCCGGGGCCGTTGTCCGCCACGAGTACCAGCAGGGCAAGGGCAATGTCATGCGCCGCATGTTCCGCGAGATCGACGCAGAGGCGTACATTCTTGTGGACGGCGACGACACCTACCCTGCGGAGGCCGCGCCCGAGATGATCGCTGCCGTGACCGGGCGCCAGGCCGACATGGTCGTCGGTGACCGCCTGTCCAGCACCTACTACACCCAGAACAAGCGCCCGTTCCACAACTTCGGCAACGATCTGGTGCGGTTCTTCACAAATCATCTGTTTGGCGGCAAGATCAAGGATATTATGACCGGCTACCGCGCGTTCAGCTACCAGTTCGTCAAGACCTATCCCGTGCTGTCCCGCGGGTTTGAGATCGAGACCGAGATGACGATCCACGCCCTTCAGCGCAACATGCAGGTCGAGAACGTTGTCATTGACTACCGTGACCGTCCGGAAGGGTCGGAGAGCAAGCTGAACACCTACTCCGACGGCTTTAAAGTATTGGGCACGATTGCGCGGCTGTTCAAGAACTACCGCCCGTTCAGCTTTTTCGGCATTCTGGCCGCGATCCTGGCCGTGTTCGGCATCGGCTTTATGATCCCGGTGCTGGGCGAGTATTTCCGGACCGGCCTTGTGCCGCGCTTCCCGACTTTGATCGTCTGCTGCTTTGTGCTGGTGGCGGCGCTGCTGCTGTTTATCTCGGGCATCATCCTCTCGAGCCAGCTTGCCAAGGATGCCCGCGACTTTGAGTTCCAACTGCAGACCGTGCATCATTGGCACAGTGAAAAGAAATAAGCCTTCCCCCTCGGGGGAAGGTGGCCGAGGCCCCGCCCGAGGCCGGATGAGGAGCAAGCCTGCGGCAGCCGCCCGTTTACGGGCTTTCTCCGTAAGCTCTCCCCTCATCAGTCACCTTCGGTGACAGCTTCCCCCTCAGGGGAAGCCCTTTTGCCCCAGCCCGCAAACCGGGACACCCGGTCTGCGGGCTTCTTGCTTTTTGGGGCGCAATGGGCTATAATAGTTTTATATGTGCGCACTGCACATACTACGTACAACAAAGAGGGACTATCAAGGGAGTATATACATTATGACGAAAATTGCCGCATCGATCCTGTCGGCTGATTTTGCCAACCTGAAGCATGACTGCACCCGCCTGTTGGAGGCCGGTGTCGACCTGATGCACTTTGACGTGATGGACGGGCACTTTGTACCCAATATCAGCTACGGCGCGCCGGTGCTGAAATGCCTGCATGCCGCTATGCCCGACGTCTACTACGATGTCCACCTGATGATCAGTGACCCGGCCCGCTACGCCGCCGACTTTGCCCGGGCAGGGGCCAGCCTCATCACCTTCCACCTCGAAGCGGTGCCGGACACGGCAGAGGAGGTCATCGCCGCTATCCGCGCTGCGGGCTGCCAGGTCGGCATCAGCATCCGCCCCGGCACGCCGGTGGAAGCTGTTTTCCCGTATCTGGGCGTTGTCGATCTGATCCTGGTCATGAGCGTGGAGCCCGGTTTCGGCGGGCAGAAGTTCATCCCCACCACCCCCACGCGCATTGCCGCCATCTGTGCCGAGCGCAACCGCCGCGGCTGTGATACCCTGATCGAGGTGGACGGCGGCATCAACACCGAGACCGGCCCCCTGTGCATCGCTGCCGGGGTCGACTGGCTCGTGGCCGGAAGCTCGCTGTTCCATGCCATGGATCCTGCCGCTGTGGTAAACGTCCTGCACAGCAAGTAAAGGAGCTTTTTCCCTATGCCCAATCGTAAAAAAGTTGAACGCAGCGCGAACTACAGCTACTACAGTGACCTGCTGTGGTGCACAGTCCCGCTGATCGGCATGTCGTGGTATTACTACGGTGCGCGCCCGGTGCTTTTGCTGCTGGCCGCACTGCTGACCGCCTACCTGTGCGACTGTGCCCTGGCCCCGCTGCACGGCACGGGCTACCAGTCCCATGAGCCGTCCAGTGAGTGCTTTGCCGCGCTCATCGCGCTGCTGATGCCTGCCAGCATCTCGTATCCCATCGTCATTTCCGCCGTCATCGTCGCCGTGCTCGTCAAGGAGGCGTTCGGCGGCGAGGGCCACTATCCGTTCCATCCCGCCGCCGTCGGCGTCGTCGTGGCCGGTATCTCGTGGCCGCAGGACGTCTTTTCGTACCCCATTCCCGGCACGCAGCTGCCGCTGTTCGGCAGCGTGAACACCACTCTCGTCGAGGGCATGAACGCCACTCTGCGGGATGGCGGTCTGCCCAGTGCCAGCACGATGAACCTGCTGACCGGCAACGTCTCCGCCGCCATGGGCACCAGCGCAGCGCTGGTCGTGATGGCCTGCGGGCTGTTCCTGCTTGTGCGCGGGCACATCAAGCTTTCTGTCGTTATTCCGTTCTTTATCTTTGTCATCGGTCTGCCGTGGTTCTTCCCGAATCTGAACGAGCTGCCGACCTTCAGCCTGCCGTGGGAATATATCCGCCAGCGCTTCTATCTGGAAAAATATGTCGTCCTGTCCGGCACGGCACTGTTCACCGGCCTGTTCCTGATCTGTGAGCCGGTCACGATGCCGGACCGCCGCATGAGCCGCATCATCTACGGCGCGGCGCTGGGCATCATGACCTATGTGTTCCGCGTGTTCAGCCCGTATGAGTGCGCGGCCTGCTGTGCGCTGCTGATCGTCAGCTCCATCCCCGAATGGCTCGACCTCATCAGCCACCGCACCGAACGCATCCGCTTTATGAGAGAGGAGGAGCAGCGCCTTGCCAATTCAACAAAACCCGAATAAGCGCCGGGGCGAGGAGCGCTCCGAGACCTTAATTATCCCGCACATCACCAGGGAGATGCTCGAGGTCGCCCGCGCCATGGCGGAGAAGGGCGCCTCCCGCGCCGAAATCGAGGCCGCCCTTGCCGCCATGCAGACCGGCAAGGCGCCCGCCGCCCCGGCGGCCCCTGCGCCGGAAAAGCAGCCCGGCGCACCGCAGCAGCCCGCGCCCGGGCGCAGTGATGCCGCCCGCAGCGGCGGCATCATCCCGACGAGCCGCCCGCGGTACACCGCCGCGGAGCGCCGCGCCATGCTGGAGGAGGTCCAGCGCCGCCAGGCTGAGCGCGAAGCCGCCCGCCAGGCGGAAGCCCAGGCCGAGGAGGATCGGTTCCGCAGCTACCGGGACCGGGAGTACGGCAAGAGCCCCGCGGTCACACCGTCCGCAGCACCCCAGCCCACTCCCGCTGCCCGCAGCGGCCAGACGCCCGCAGCAGCTGACGAGACCCGCACGATCTCGATCCCGAAGCGCAGAACTGCCGAGCCTGCCGCCCATGCCGTGCAGCCCCCTGCACCCGCGGCACAGCCCGCCCAGCAGCCCACGCAGGTCATGCCGCCGGTACAAAAGGCGGCCCCTGCGGCACCGGCTGCGCCCGCCCCGGCAGAGCACACCGCCCACCCGGAGCCGACCCCTGCGCCGAAGTCCAAAAAAGCCAGCGCCTCGCGTTCCTACGCCGCGGCGGAGGCTGCCCTGAACGAGCGCATCCGCGCCGACCATATCTGGTTATCCAACCCCGTGCTTGTGCGCGGCCTCGGCATGGCCCCAGTCATCGGTGCCGCGCTGGACGGCCGGCGGGCGCTCATGCTCTGTATCGCCTCGCTGATTTTGGTCACCTTCACCCGTGTGCTGGCCGTGGCCATCTGCCATCTGACAAAGAACCGCTTCCGCCCCGTGGTGTACTGCTACTCTGCGGCGCTTCTCTACATCCCTACGTATGTTTTGCTCTACGCACTGTTCGGCTCTGACCTGACGCTGCTGGGCATCTACCTGCCGATCATGGTCGTGGAGCCCGCCATCGTCAAGCGCATGGAGTTCTCCGACCTTGAACCCGTGAGGGATGCGTTCCGCCACGGCTTCAACAACGCACTCGGCATGTGTGTTGTGCTGCTCATCGTGGGCTGCCTGCGTGAGCTGCTGGCCACGGGCGCGGTTTTTGGCAACGTCATCCTGCACAATGCGCTGCTGCCGCTGGCTGCACTGCCCGCGGGCGGCTTTGTCATCGTGGGTATCCTGGCCGCCATCTGGTGCGCCGCTGCCAACCTGTACACCGATTATAAACATGAGGAGGTGCGCCGCCTGTATGCTGACCGTAAGCACTGAGCTGCAGCCGATTTTAAACGGTATTGTGCAGTTTATCAGCTATATGGTGCTGGCCGTCTTTGCGGAGAATGTCATCCTGGCCCGCGCGCTGGGCGTCACCCGCCTGATGAAGCTCGTGCCCGACCACCGCGCGCAGGTCTGGGATTTCTGCCTGCCGCTGCTGCTGGTCATCACGCTGTCCGCACCTGCCGGCTGGGCCGCACACGACCTGTTTTTCCCGTGGCTGCGTGATTATTTGCCCGCATGGCTGCCCATCTCGGCCCTGCGGCCCATCGTCTACCTGACCTGCGGCATCGCGGCCATGGCCGTGGCCTGGCTGCTGCTGGGCGTGCTGCCCCGCAAGCTGCGCGCCAGCTGCCGCAGCCAACTCAGCCTTGCCACCTGCAGCACCGCCGTACTGGGCACGATGCTCATCTGCGCGAACCAGAACTATACGATTTTGCAAAGCGTCGCGTTCGCTCTGGGCAGCGGGCTGGGCTATGTCTTTGCCGTCTTTATCGTTCGGGAGGGCCGCCGCCGTCTGCGCAGCAAGGCCATCTCCTCGATCTTCCAGGGTCTGCCCAGCTCGATGATCTACGTCGGCGTGCTGTCGCTGGCGATCTACGCCCTGGTTGGCCACACCGTTGTTCTGTAACTGTTAGGGGGTCGTTGTTATGTCCGAAGCCTGCTTTACCGCAGCCGATATTTTACTGCCCGACGCCGGGGTCCCATTGGACCCGTGGGCCTGCATCGCCGTTGACCAGTTCACCTCCCAGCCGGAGTACTGGCAGCGCGCCGAGCACCTGGCCGACGGCAAGCCCAGCACCCTGCACATCGTTCTGCCGGAGGCGTACTTAGGAACCCCGCAGGAGGCCGAGCGCTTAGAGAGCATCCGCCGTACGATGGAGGAGTACTGCAAGTCCGTTCTGACCCGGAAAGTACATGGCTACGTTTATGTTGAGCGTACCCAGATGGACGGCACGGTCCGGCAGGGCCTTGTCGGCGCTGTCGATCTTGATGCCTACGACTACGCGAAGGGCTCCAAGCCCGCCATCCGCCCGAGCGAGAGCACCGTCGTGGAGCGCATCCCGCCGCGCCTCAAGGTCCGCCGCGGGGCGACGCTGGAAACGCCCCACGTCATGATGCTGGCCGACGACGCCAACTGTACGCTGATCGAGCCCATCGGGCTGATAAAGAACCAGCTGCCGCCGCTCTACGACGGTGAGCTGATGCTGGGCGGCGGGCATCTGCGCGGCTGGGCCGTCGAGGACCCCGCGCTGATCGCCGGGATCGACGCCGCGCTGGCGGCGCTGGCCGACCCTGCCGCCTTTGCCCGCCGCTGGCCCGCTGCCAAAGGGCAGCAGCCGATGGTACTGGCCGTCGGTGACGGCAATCACAGCCTGGCCACCGCCAAGGCCTACTGGGAGGAGCTGAAGCCCACCCTGAGCGAGGAGCAGCGCAGGACCCATCCGGCGCGCTGGTGCCTGGCCGAGGTCTGCAATGTCCACAGCCCCGCCATTGAGATCGAGCCGATCCACCGCGTCGTGTTCGGCGTCGATGCCAAGGAGCTGTATGCCGCGCTCGACGCCTGGGACCAGCAGCAGGGGAGTAGTACGACGATGTCCGACCAGCGTCTGCGCCTGGCCGATGCCCACGGCGAGAGTGCCGTCGCGCTGGCCAACCCGCCCGCGCCGCTGACCGTCGGCAGTGTGGAGGCATTTCTGGCGGACTTCCTGCCCGCCCATCCCGGCGTGACCGTGGACTACATCCACGGCGAAAGCACGGCGCTGGCGCTGGCCTCCGACCCGGCCAAACCAGCCACGGCCATTCTGCTGCCCGACTTTGCGAAGGCTGACCTGTTCAAGGGCGTTGTGCTGGGCGGCGTGCTGCCCCGCAAGACCTTCAGCATGGGCCATGCCGAGGAAAAACGATATTACAATGAATGCCGTGTCATCGGCGTATAACAGGATTCAGGTGAATTATGGAAAAAGCTGCACAAACCCCGAACGGTGCACCGCACCGTCGCCGCCGCCGTCGCCCTGCCGGCAATGGCAGCGCCCCGCAGGCACAGCAGCCCGCGCGTGAGGGGAAAGCCCCCGCACAGCCGCGCAAGCCGGCCCCTCAGGCCGCTGCGCCCGCAGCCCCCAAGGCCCCGCGCAGCGAGAATGCGCCCCGCGCCAATGGCAGCCACCCCCGCCGCGGGCAGGGCAGACCCGCCCAACCGCAGAGCCAGCAGGCACCGCGCCAGAATGCCCCGGCCCAGCGCCCGGCTGCACCCCAGAATGCGCCCCAGAGCGCACGCCCTGCCGCGCCCCAGCCGCCGCGCCGCAATGCCCGCCCGGCCCCGCAGGTGCCCAGCCAGCCGCTGCGCGACCAGCCCAAGGCACCGCGTCCGCCCCGCAATGCCCGCGCCCTGCGCAGCACCGCGCCGGAGCAGCCGGGTCTCGATCTGATCTCTCGCCGCCCGCCGAAGCAGAAGTTCGCAAATTTCGAGGACTATCTTGCCGCCCACGGCGGTATGACTGTGCCGCTGCCGCCCGAGGCATCGGACGCAGCGGACACCCCCGAGACGGCCACGCCCGCCGAGGCTGCCGAATGACCCCCGCCACCGCGGCAGCCCTGCGCTGCCCCGTATGCGGCGGGCCGCTGCTGCTGGCCGGGCGCAGCCTGCGCTGTGCCAAAGCCCACAGCTTTGACCTTGCCAAAGAGGGCTACGCCTACTTGCTGCCGATGCAGAAGAAGCACGCCGCCGACCCCGGCGACGGCAAGGCCATGGTCCGCGCCCGCCGCGCGTTCCTGTCGGCAGGGCACTACGCCCCGCTGATGGCGACGCTGGCCGCGCTTTGCGCCGCGCTGCCCCACGACCATATTGTGGACGCCGGCTGCGGCGAGGGCAGCTACGATAAGTATTTGTATGACGCGCTGGGCTGCCCTCAGATTGCGGCGTTCGACCTGTCCAAGGAGGCCGTGCGGCTGGCGTCGAAGCTCGTGCCCGACGCGGCGTTCTGTGTCGGCGGCAGCTTTTGTGCACCGGTGCGCGACGGCTGGGCCGACCTGCTTTTGAACATCTTTTCGCCCATGGCCGAGGCCGAGTTTGCCCGTATGCTGCGCCCGGGCGGGCATCTTGTTTACGCCGTGCCCACCGCGCGGCATCTGTTCGGCCTGAAAGAGATTTTGTACGACTGCCCGTATGAAAACGAGGTCCGGCAGACCGAATACGACGGCTTTGCGTTTGTGAAGGCCGTTGAGTCCACCGCTGTCATCACGCTGGAAGGGCAGAGTGTGCAGGATTTGTTCGCCATGACGCCCTATTACTGGAACACTCCCGCCGACGGCGCAGCCCGGCTTGCGGAATGTGAACGCCTGACGACAGAGATCGGGTTCCGGTTTTTGGTGTATCAAAAGGTATAACACACAGCACTATGTAGGGGCCGGGCATGCCCGGCCCGCAGGTTTGCAGCCGCCACCCGGAAACGGGTTGCCGCGCAAAGCTGCGGGCGAGGCATGCCTCGCCCCTACGTTCTTTAGATCTCCTCCGGCGGCACGATTCCCGGGCCATACGGCTCCTGCGCGGGCGGGACAATGACCTCCTGCGTCTGCTTCGGCTCATCCTCGTCGCGGTACTGCTCGTCGGGCACCTCGCTCAAATCGGTCCAGAAGCCTTCGCGCTCATCCTCGGCACCGCGGGGTCCAAATTCATCAAACATACCAGACACTCCTTTATAATAGTGTATAAGCGCGGCCCTTGCGGCCTACACTGTAGGCATAGTCTTTGCTGGGGGAGTGTGGGTTATGCGTTCCAACCGCGGAATTTTCTGGTACAGCCTCGGGCTGACGCTGCTTCTGCTGCTGCCGATGGTGCTGACCGTCGCGTTCTTCACCGACCAATACCAGAAGCAGCAGCTCCTGCGCCAGGCGTCGGCGGCAGACAGTACGCTGCACATCGAGCCGGGTGCGCAGGGCGTGTATACGCTGCTGCTCGTCGTCCAGCAGGAGGAGCCCGCCTTTGTGCTGGCCCGTGCGGACGGCCCGCAGCAGACGGTCACACTCTGCGCACTGCCGGGTTCGCTGCGCGTCAGCGCACCCTCGGGCACAACAACGCTGGCGGAGTGTGCGCTGTCTGCCGGGGCCGGGCGGGCCGCACAGCTGCTCGTCGGCACGGTGGCTACGGGGGAGACCGCCGCCCCGGCGCTGCACTATATCGCGGCCACGCCCGCCACCTGGGCGGACTGCGCGGGCCGCACAGCCTCGGCACGCATCGACACGGCATCGCTGCTGGATGCCGCCGCACGCACGCGCCTGGGCTACGGCGAGGACCCCATCGCCGTGTGTACCGCCGCGCAGGCGTCGGAGCTGATTGCCCAATTGCAGGCGGCGCTGCCCGGGGCAGGGGAGGGCTGCATGGCCCGCGCTGCCGTCTGGGCGGCGTTCCTGCGGCAGGACCCGGCGCTGCTGGCCGGTCTGCCCGACGGTCTGCGCAGCCGCAGTGCCCGGCTGCTGACCGACCTGCTGGCCGCAGACCTGAACGCCCTGGGCGAGACACTGGCCTATTTAAGTGCCCGCACCGCCCTGACGATTGACTACACCACCGCCGCCGTGGCCACTGCCCGGGGCGGCGTGCAGCTGACGGAGGAGGGGATGGCAGCCGTTTGCGCCCTCCTGCTGTGACGGGGGAACGCGGCTATGCCCGCCCGCGGAGCTTCCGCTTCTGCGTTCGGCGCAAGGCCGTCAAAATTTTACAAGAATTTTTGCAAAACCGCTTGACGTAGACCCGCAGTCGTGTTATTATGATAGCACCTCTTTTGCGGGTTTATTTTTTATGCCCTTTTTCAAGGGCGCCTGCAAGCGCGAGGGAGGCTTATTAACCGATAATGGAGGTGCCGAACAATGACTGTCAAGATCACCCTGGCCTGCACGGAGTGCAAGCAGCGCAACTACAACAAGGAGAAGAACAAGAAGAACTCTCCGGACCGTCTTGAGATGAAGAAGTATTGCCGTTTCTGCAAGAAGCATACCCTTCACCGCGAAACCAAGTGAGGATAGGAGCTTAGAGATGGCAGACAATAAAGCAGCCACCGCTGCAGCCCAGACTCAAAGCGACAAGCCCAAAAAGAACGACGGCAAGAAGAAGGTTTCCTTCTTCGACAAGGTCAAGAACTTTTTCAAAGGGATCGGCAAGTATTTCAAAGATACGAAGAGCGAGCTGAAAAAGGTCGTGTGGCCCAGCAAGAACGACGTCAAAACCAATACGATCACCGTTATCGTGGTCGTGCTGGTCGCAGCTGTCGTGCTGATCCTGCTGGACCTCATCTTTGGCGGCGCCATCCACCTGTTGATCGGCGCCTGAGCGCGTTGAGCGGAGGCAAAGACAATGGCTGAGCAAGCAAATTGGTATGTGGCACATACCTATTCCGGCTATGAGAACAAGGTCGCAACCGATCTGATGACGATGGTGGAGAACCGCCACCTGCAGGATCTGATCTGCGACGTCAAGGTTCCCACCGAGACCCGCATCGAAGAAGTTTTTGACAAGCGCGGCAACAAGACCGGCGAGAAAGAGGTTCAGTCGAAACTCTACCCCGGCTACGTCTTTATTAAAATGGTCATGAACGACAACACCTGGTACATCGTGCGCAACACGCGCGGCTGCACCGGCTTTGTCGGCCCGGAGTCCAAGCCCGAGCCCCTGACCGAGGCGGAGGTTGCCAAGATGGGCGTCGAAACCACCGTTGACCTTGAGGTCGAGTACAAGGTCGGTGATACGGTTGAGATCACCGCCGGTCCGATGGAAGGCTCTGTCGGCACCGTCGACGAGATCGACATTCCTGCGCGCAAGGTGCGCGTAAGGATCACCATGTTTGGCCGCGAGCTTCCGGCAGAGCTGGAGCTGCATCAGGTCAAGCTGTTCTGAGTTTTTCTCAGGACACCCTAGTTTCCGGTAAAGACCGCGAACGGGCCTGTGCCCGGGGTACGGTTTTTATAGGGCGCGCGGAGGTCGTGCGCCCGTGGGAGGTCTGCACCGCAGGCCGCAACTCACCACAAAATTTGGAGGTGCAAGTATTATGGCACAGAAAATCACTGGCTACATCAAGCTGCAAATCCCCGCCGGCAAGGCAACTCCGGCTCCCCCTGTTGGTCCTGCTCTGGGTCAGAAGGGCGTCAACATCATGGCGTTCACCAAGGAGTTCAACGAGCGTACCAAGAACCAGATGGGCATGATCATCCCCGTCGTCATCACGGTCTACGCTGACCGCTCCTTCTCCTTCATCACCAAGACTCCTCCGGCGCCCGTTCTGATCAAGAAGGCTGCCGGCATCGACACTGCTTCCGGCGTGCCCAACAAGAACAAGGTTGGCTCCATCACGCTGGCTCAGGCCGAGGAGATCGCCAAGACCAAGATGCCCGACCTGAACGCTGCTTCCCTGGAGGCCGCTGTCAGCATGATCAAGGGCACCGCCCGCAGCATGGGCGTTACCGTTGAGGGCTGAATAGGAGGGTAATACGCAATGAAACACGGCAAGAAGTATATCGACGCTGCTAAGCTGATCGAGAACAACAAGACTTACGATCCCAACGAGGCCCTGGAGCTGTGCTGCAAGACCGCTACCGCTAAGTTCGACGAGACCGTTGAGCTGCACGTCCGCCTGGGCGTTGACAGCCGTCACGCCGACCAGCAGGTCCGCGGCGCTGTTGTCCTGCCCAACGGCACCGGTAAGAACGTCCGCGTTATCGCCATCGCCAAGGGCGACGCCGCCAAGGCCGCTGAGGCTGCCGGTGCGCAGGAGGTCGGTGATGACGATCTGATCGCCAAGATCGCCGGCGGCTACCTGGACTTCGACGTTCTGGTCACCACCCCCGACATGATGGGCCGCGTTGGCCGTCTCGGTAAGGTCCTGGGCCCCCGTGGTCTGATGCCCAACCCGAAGGCCGGCACCGTTACCCCCGACGTCGGCAAGGCTGTTACCGACGCTAAGGCCGGTAAGATCGAGTACCGTCTGGACAAGCAGAACATCATCCATGTGCCCATCGGCAAGGCCTCTTTCGGCGCCGAGAAGCTGATGACCAACCTGGACACCGTCCTGGATGCCATCGCCAAGGCTAAGCCCGCCGCTGCCAAGGGCCAGTACTTCAAGAGCGCTACCATCGCCACCACCATGGGCCCCGGCGTCCGCGTTGCTACCAATAAGTACGGCGTATAAGTTTTTCAGCTTTGAGCTAAAAAACGCTTGACAAACGCACGTTCGCGTGCTATACTAATTAAGCTGTTTTTGAGACAGCAGGTGCCGCAAGGCATAACGGGTTTTACCCCCCTGCCGAGAAACGTGCGTTTGATTGCAATGCTTTCAAGCCCTTTCCCGGCGACGGGAAGGGGCTTTTTTCTGTATATCACATAAAAAGCCGCTTACCGAAACCAATCTGTAAGTGGAATGAGGTGAATTTCAAATGCCCAGTGCAAAGATTCTGGAAGCTAAGAAGGCTCTTGTTGCTGATCTGAACGAGAAGATCGCAGGCTCTCTGGCCGGTGTTGTCGTTGCTTACAACGGCATCAGCGTTGCTGATGACACCAAGCTGCGTAAGGAGCTGCGTGAGGCTGGCGTGCACTACATGGTCGTCAAGAACACCATGCTGCGCCTGGCCGTCAAGGGCACCCAGTACGAGGGTCTGACCGAGTACTTCAAGGGTGACACGGCTATCGCTCTGTCTCCGGAGGATCCGGCTGCTGCTGCTCGCATCCTGTGCAAGTTTGCTGACGCCGACAAGTCCAAGCGCTTCGTCGTTAAGGGCGGTTTCTGCGATGGTCAGGTCATGGACGCTGCAGGTATCAAGAGCCTGTCTACCATGCCCAACCGCGAAGGCCTGCTCTCCATGCTGGCTGGCTCCCTCAACGGTATCGTTGGCGGTCTGGCTGTTGCCCTGCAGGGTATCGTCGACAAGCAGGACGAGACTGCTGCCTGAGTTTAGGTTTAGCAGGTTGAGCGCACCGGCGCAGCGCTCCTTGAATACAAACCGCGCCGCTTAAAACTATAAAATTTATGGAGGTAACTACCATGGCTTCTGAGAAGATCACTGCCATTGTCGAGTCTGTCAAGACTATGACTGTTCTGGAGCTGAAAGAGCTCGTTGACACCATCTGCGAGGAGTTCGGCGTTTCTGCTGTTGCTGCTGCCGCTCCCGCTGCCGCCGGCGCTGCTGCTCCCGCTGAGGAGGAGAAGACCGAGTTTGACGTCATCCTGGCTGACGTTGGCGCCAACAAGATGCAGGTCATCAAGACCGTTAAGGAGCTGACCGGCGCTTCCCTGATGGAGGCCAAGAAGCTGGTTGAGACCCCGAACGCCAAGCTGAAGGAGCAGGCTTCCAAGGCTGACGCCGAGGACATCCAGAAGAAGCTGGCCGAGGTCGGCGCTAAGGTCGAGCTGAAGTAATTTAGCTTACCAAATAGCTTTCAACACCGTGTGGTTTAACACCGCACGGTGTTTTTGTTTTGTGTACCTTAACAAAAACTTCCTCGCTTCTTTGTACATTCCTCTGAATTTGACCGTGTTGCATGGGCCTTGCATTTCGTATAATATTGATGTATCCTTTTTGTATCGAATAAAATGGGAAAGTGAGGCTGTATACTCTTGGAGAACGAAAAGCCAAAAGGCGGCGGGATGGAAAAGCTGGCTTCGTTTATCGTTGATAAACGCAACCTGTTCTTCCTGTTATACATATTTGCGCTGATTTTCAGTGCCATCGCGACGGGCTGGGTCAAGGTCGAGGACGACATCACGACCTACCTGCCCGACACCACCGAGACCCGCCAGGGCCTGACCGTGATGAATGACAACTTCGTCACCTACGGCACGGCCAACGTCATGGTGTCCAACATCACCTACGATACTGCGCTGGACATCCAGTCCCGGCTTGAGGACATCGAGGGTGTCACCACCGTCGAATTTGACGACACCGACGAGCATTACACAAATGCGTCGGCGCTGTTCTCCGTCAGCTTTGACGCAGAAGTAGGGGACGAGCGCGCCGAGAACGCCCTGCAGGAGATCCGCGACGAGCTTGAGGGCAGCTACGACACCTCGATCTATTCCGAGGTCGGCTACGATTCCTCCGCGGACCTGCAATCGGAAATGCTCGTCATCGTCATCATTGCGGCCATCATCATCGTCGTCGTGCTGACGCTGACCTCCCGATCCTATGCCGAGGTCCCGGTTCTCCTCATGACCTTCGGCGCGGCGGCGCTGCTGAACATGGGCACAAACTTTCTGTGCGGCACGATCAGCTTCATCTCCAACTCAGTCACCGTCATACTGCAGCTGGCGCTGGCCATCGACTACGCCATCATTCTGTGCCACCGTTTCAGCGATGAGCATGAGACGCTGCCCACCCGCGAGGCCTGCATTGCCGCGCTTTCCAAGGCTATCCCGGAGATTTCTTCCTCCTCGCTCACGACGATCAGCGGCCTGGCCGCGCTGGCGTTCATGCACTTCGGCATTGGCCGCGACCTGGCTACGGTCCTGATCAAGGCTATCCTGTTCAGTATGCTCTGTGTCTTTACGCTGATGCCCGGCCTGCTGGTGCTGTTCAGCAAGCTGATCGACAAGACCCGCCACAAAAACCTGATTCCCAAGATCACCGCCGTCGGCAAGTTCGACATCAAGACCCGCTTTATCATCCCGCCGATCTTCGGCGTCATCATCGTGGCGGCGGCGGTCTTTGCCAACCTGTGCCCCTACTGCTACACCTACACCGACCTGGTCACCGCCAAGCAGAGCGAGCGCCAGATCGCCTACCAGAAAATCAAAAACACCTTCGGTTCCAGCAACATGGTGGCCGTCATTGTGCCGTCGGGCGACTATGAGTCCGAGGGCAGGATCCTCGACGAGCTGGACGCCTGCGCCGAGGTCAAATCCACGATGGGTCTGGCCAACATTGAAGCGATGGACGGCTATATGCTGACCGACGCTGTGACACCGCGCCAGCTGGCCGAGATGGCCGACCTCGACTACGAGGTTGCCAAGGCACTGTACGGTGCCTACGCCGTCGACCATGACGAGTACGGCGAGATCATCAACGGCCTGGACGATTATAAAGTGCCGATCTACGACATGTTCAGGTTCCTGGAACAGGAGATGCACGACGGCAACATCACGCTCTCGGGCGATGTGCAGGACACGCTGGACGACCTGTTCGACCAGCTCGATGAAGCCCAGAAGCAGCTGCAGAGCGACGATTACAGCCGTATGGTCGTCTATCTGAACCTGCCCGAGGAGACCGACGAGACGTTCGCCTTCGTCAACAAGATGCACGACATCATCGGCAAATACTACGCCACCGATTCGTTCTACGTTGTCGGCAATACGACGAGCGCCATGGACCTGTCCAGCTCCTTCGGCGAGGATAACCTGCTGATCAGTGTGCTGTCCGCGCTGTTCGTTATCCTGGTCCTGCTGTTCACATTCAAGTCCGCGGGTCTGCCCGTGCTGCTGATCATCGTCATTCAGGGCAGTATCTGGATCAACTTCTCGGTGCCGTACCTGCAGCACACCCCGCTGTACTTCCTCGGCTACCTGATCGTCAACTCCATTCAGATGGGTGCAAACATCGACTACGCCATCGTTATCTCCAGCCACTACACCGACCTGAAGAAGGTCATGCGCCCGCGGGAGGCCATCGTCACAGCCTTGAACGAGTCGTTCCCGACCATCTTCACCTCCGGCTCCATTCTGGCATCCGCGGGTATTCTGATCAGCGTCCTGACCACGAACCCCGTTATCTCCGCCATCGGCACCTGCCTGGGCCGCGGCACGATCGTTTCCATCGTTCTGGTTCTGTTTGTCCTGCCGCAAATCCTGATCCTGGGCGACACCATCATCGAGCGCACGAGCTTTGAGATGAAGGGCGTTGCCGGTATGGCCCGCACGGCCAGCGGCACAATGCACGTCAATGGCCGCGTGCGCGGCTACATCAACGGCGTCGTAGATGCTGAAATCAAGGGCGTGCTGCACGGCCAGTTCAGTGCGAACATTGCCACCGGCACCGAATTTACCGTTGACAAGCCCGACATGTACCTGTCGGAGAAGAACATCCACGAATCCGAGGACGGTGCCCCCGAACCAGGCACACCCGATACGCCCGACACTGACACGAAGGGAGGCGACGCTGAATGAACCGCATTTCTGACCTGACGCGCCGCCTCTGGGCTGCGCTGCTGGCGCTCTGCCTTGTGCTGGCGCTGACCCTGCCCGTTTTTGCGGAAGGGGAGAGCGAGACCGCCGACACCGCCGAAAAGGAGACCTTCCACATCGGCACCGTCGATGACCTTTTGCAGCTGGCCGATTCCTGCCGCCTGGACAGCTGGAGCAAAAACCGCACCGTCTATCTGGACGCCGATCTGGAGCTGACCGGCAGCGCCTTTGCGGGCATCCCGTCCTTCAGCGGCGTGTTTGAGGGGCAGGGCCACACGATCTCCGGCCTGAGCCTTGTAGATGACGGCTCGGTCATCGGCTTCTTCCGCTATGTGCAGCAGGGGGCCAACGTCCGCGACCTCGTCATCCGGGGCCGCTCGATGCCCACCGGCAGCCGCTCCACCGTGGGCGGCATTGCAGGCAGCAACGCCGGTACGCTGCACAACTGCCGCTTTGAGGGCGTGTCCTCCGGCGCGTCCGTTGTCGGCGGCATCGCGGGCACAAATCTGGCCGCCGGCGTCATCGAAAGCTGCACGACCACGGGCAGTGTCTACGGTGCGCACTTCATCGGCGGCATCGCCGGTGAAAATCACGGCATCATTGCCAACTGCACGAACACCTCCAGCGTCAACACGACGGTGGAGCAGAACGACATCGACCTTTCCTCGCTGACGCTGAACGACCTGATCGGCACCGAGAACGTCGCCGACATCACCGACATCGGCGGCATTGCGGGCCAGTCCGGCGGTGTCATCCGCGCCTGCATGAACCGCGGCACCGTGGGCTACCAGCACATGGGTTACAACGTCGGCGGCATCGCGGGCAGCCAGACCGGCTACATTGAGGGCTGCGTCAACTACGGCACTGTCTACGCCCGCAAGGAGGGCGGCGGCATCGTCGGCCAGATGGAGCCGAGCAGCACGCTGGAATACACAAAGGACACGCTGCAGGAGCTTTCCGACGAGATGAGCACGCTGCAGACGCTGGTCAACCGCGCCTGCGATGACGCCAGCGCCGCCAGCAGCGACCTTTCCAACCAGCTCGAAGCGCTGAAGAATAACGTGACCAGCTCCCGCAATGCCATTGAGAATCTGCTGAAGCAGGCCGAAAACGGCGTGTCCATCGGTTCCCAGACCGTCAAGACAGACTTGAGCCAGTTCAAGCAGGACCTCAAGAATACCAACCTGCCCGGCGCGGACGACGGAGACAATGCCGCGGACTCGGACACAGTCATCGACTACGGCGAAGCGACGCCTCCGTCCGACACCGACCCTGTCGATCCGAATTACACGCTGTCCCCCTCGGAGGAGCCCGCGCAGAGTGCTGACCTCTCCACGCCTGACGAAAGCAGTACGGCAGCGCAGGACACTGCCCCCGCTGCGGCGCAGAGTGAGGAGACATCCCCCGCACAGGAGCCCGCTGCAGAGGGCGGCGAGGCGGACCGCACCTCCCACGGGCAGCCCGGCCCCGAAGCCGTTGACGATTCCGCTGACAGCACCGTTATCAGCGAGGACGACGGCACTGCCACAAAGCCGGACGAGCGCTATCCGATCGACCCGAACTATACGCTCATCACCGAGGGTCTTGACGACCTGCCCGACACAAAGGATGTGCTCCATGACATTTCGGATGCATTGCCGGACTCCGTGGACGTCGAAATTCCAAAGGTCGAGCTGACGAACCGCGACGCCATCACGGCCAGCCGCAACGATCTGAGCAGCAGCCTGACCAGCATGGGCGACATCGTCAGCAGCCTGAACAACAACGCCAGCAGCAACAGCCAAGCGCTGATCAACGACGTGAAGGCGATCTCGAAGCAGATCAACAAGATCGGCCAGACGCTGTCCGGTGCCAGCGAGAATGTCAACCGGGATGCAGACGACATCGTGGACGATGTTTCCGATGACGACACCGATGACGACGTCGAGGCCAAGGTCACGAACTGCATCAACAGCGGCACGGTCAATGCCGACCTCAACGCCGGCGGCATTACCGGTGCAATGGCCCGCGAGAACGATCTGGACCCCGAGGACGACTACACCACCGCGGGCAGCGAGTCGCTGAACTTTACCTTCAAGACCCGCGTCGTCACCCGTGACTGCACAAACTACGGCACGGTCAGCACCAAAAAGCAGAACGCGGGCGGCATCGTCGGCGACGCCGAGATGGGCTCTGTCATCGACTGCAGGGGCTTTGGCACCCTCGATGCCGAGGACGCCACCGGCGTCGGCGGCGTGGCCGGTATCAGCAAGTCCACGATCCGCGAGAGCTGCGCCAAGGGCCGCCTGTCCGGTGCAAAGCAGGTCGGCGGCATTGTCGGCAGCGGTGCCACCATCGAAAACTGCTGCGCCATGGTCATGATCGACAACGCTGCCGAACAGATCGGTGCGATTGCCGGTATCGTGGACGACCCGCTGGACGGCAGCGTGACCGGCAACACCTTCGTGGACGGGGGTGTCGCGGGCATCGACAGCGTCAGCTACCAGGGCATTGCCGAACCGCTGGCCTACGAGGATTTCGTCGCGCAGGAAAATCTGCCCGACGATTTCGGCAGCATCTGTGTCCGCTTTGTGACCGACGAGGATTCGCTGGTCCAGGAATACCACATCCCGTACGGCAGCGACTTCCCGACGGATCAGCTGCCGCCGGTTCCCAACCACCAGGGCCAGTACGGCAGCTGGGAGGATGTGGATCTGACCGGCATGACGTTTGACGCGACGATCCACGCCGAGTACAGCGACATAAACACGGTCCGCCAGAGCCAGGAAAAGCGCGGTGAACGCTCCCTTGTGCTGGTGGAGGGCAGCTTCGATACCACTGACGAGCTGATGCTCCATGAGGTGGACGACGCGCCCAAGACCCCCGGCACGCTGGTGGAGGCGTGGGGCTTGGAGCTGCCCGCCGACACCGGCCACACGCTGCGCTATATGCCGCCGGAGACGACGGACAACACCGTGCTGTGGGTCAGGACCGACGCAGGCTGGCAGCAGGCCGACACAAGCGTGGACGGCAGCTATCTGACCTGCACCGCCCCCGCCGGTACGACGGCCTTCGCCGCTGTGCAGATGCCCGCCAGCAAGGTGCCCCTGCTCGCGGCGGCTTGCGGCGCCGCAGCCGCACTGCTGCTGGTGATTTTGTTCATCGCCCGCAAGAAGAAAAAGAAGAAGGCCGCGGCAAAGAAAACCGCGTAAGGCCCTGCCGGGCCGATGCTTGTCATCGACCCGCGCATACGGCAGATACCTCGCACAAAAAAAACGCTGCAGCACAGAAGCCTGTGCTGCAGCGGCTTTTTGTTTCAGCAGCTTTCTATAAACGCCTTAAAAATCTCTCGGCTGTCCTCATTCACGCGGAACGAAAATTCGGGGTGCCACTGCACAGCCCAGACGAACCTTTTATCCGGCAGGCATACGGCCTCCGTCAGTCCATCCTCCGAGACGGCCATAGCCGCCAGCCCCGGCGCAAGCGTTCACACCTCACTGTAAAAAATAAAACAGAGAAGTCCTGTGCGACCTCTCTGTCCGTTGTGCTGATTATACCGCAACGCGCGGCGGATTGCAAGCCCTTACATCGGCGGGTGGCTGCCCTTGAAGCGCTTATCCGTCGGCAGGGTCGTGTATTTGTCGTACAGCTCCCGCAGCAGCACGGTACGGCGCACCATGCCGATGAACACATTGCGGTCATCCACCACCGGCACAAAGTTCTGTTCAATGGCTGCCTTTAAAAGCGTCGGCATGTCGGTGGTCACGGTAACGGCCTTGTAATCGCGGCGGCGGGGGAAGCTGGAAATCGGCACGTCCTCGCTGGCTTCAAGGTCCAGCCCGTGCAGATTTTTCATGCCCCAGAGGATGTCGCCCTCGGTGATGCTGCCGACATACTCGCCGTTGCGCTTCAGAACAGGGATGGTGGCGTAGCGCTGGTTGGACCATTTTTCCAGCGTCTGGCGCAGGGTGAAATCCTCGTAAATGTACAGGACGTCCTGCTTGGGTGTCAAAAAGAATAAAAGGTTCATGGTTTAAACCGAGCTCCTTTGGTAAGGTTGTCATACTTCTGTAAACAGTATATACTCTTGCGCTGTAAACTTTGTGAATGGAATGTTAAATCCACGCGCCAAAATAAATTTCTCCGAAATGCCCTGTTCAAGCGGGGAAAAATGGTGTATAATAGCTAAAGATTCATATAGTACAGTTGCTGGCTTAGCCGCAGCTAACCCTGAAAAGGAGGATCGCAGATGATCACCAAGGTCAATCCCTATGGACATATTTCGCTGACGAATGACTACTTCTCCGGCCTGGTGGAGCAGGCCGCCAAGCAGTGCTACGGCATTGCCGCCATGGGTCAGGCCCCGGCTGAAAGCGTTGTGCGCAGCGCCCTGCGCACCGGCAGCCTGCCGCCGAAGGGCGTCACCGTCACACAGGAGGCCGGCAAGCTGGTCATCGCCCTGCATATCAAGGTCGGGTTCGGTCTGAACATCTCGACCATCACCCAAAGCATCACCCACCGCGTCAAGGACGAAGTTGAACTTGCCACCGGCTTAAAGGTCGCCCGCATCGATGTCTACGTGGACGACGTCATTGCCGACTAAAGACTGTTTTACCCAAAAAATATGAGGTGTAACGAAACCATGATTACTGGCCAGACCCTGCGCGACGCCATTCTTTCCGGCGCCAACAACATTGCCAACCAGCGCACCCGCGTGGATGAGCTGAACGTTTTCCCCGTTCCGGACGGTGATACCGGCACGAACATGAGCATGACCATCGGCGCCGCCCGCGCCGAGCTTGAGGCCATGCCCGACACCTGCACCGTGGCCGAGGCCAGCAAGACCGCTGCCTCCGCCATGCTGCGCGGTGCCCGCGGCAACTCCGGCGTTATCACGAGCCTTTTGTTCCGCGGCTTCTCCAAGGCGCTGAAGGACAAGACCGAGGCATCCTCCGCTGACCTGGCTGCCGCCTTGCAGCAGGGCGTCGAGGCCGCCTACAAGGCCGTCATGAAGCCCACCGAGGGCACGATCCTGACCGTCTCCCGTCTGGCTGCCGAGAAGGCCGCCGAATGCACCGAGCTGGACGTTCCTGCCATGTGGGACGCCACGCTGCAGGCCGGTCAGGCCGCGCTGAACGACACCCCGAACCTGCTGCCCGTGCTGAAAAAGGCCGGTGTCGTGGACGCCGGCGGTCAGGGCATCATGCTGATCTTTGAGGGCATGAAGCAGGTGTTCGACGGCGGCGAGATCATCGCCGGTGCCGAGGTCGCCGCCAAGCCCAAGGTATCCAGCGAAGCCGCAGGCAAGGGTGTTTTTGCCGACGACCTGATGAAGGTCGAGGACATCAAAAACGGCTACTGCACCCAGTTCCTGCTGCACAAGGATGCCGATGCCAGCGTTACCCGCCTGCGCGCCTTCCTTGAGTCCAACGGCGACTCCGTTGTTGTGATCGAGGACGACGACGTTGCCAACTGCCATGTCCACACCTCCGACCCCGGCATGATGCTGAGCGAGGCCATCAAGTACGGCTACCTGACCAATTTTAAAATTGAAAACATGCACGAGCAGTTCCTCGCCCGCCAGAAGCAGGCGAAGGGTCTGGAGAAGCAGGCCGAGGCCGAGGAGAAGAAGGACAGCGAGTTCACCTACGCCGCCGTTGACCCCGAGCGCGAGTACGGCTTTGTGGCCGTGGCCGCGGGCGAGGGCCTGAAGGCTGTGTTCAGCGACCTGGGCGTGGACGCGGTTGTCAGCGGCGGCCAGACGATGAACCCCTCCACCGAGGACATCCTCGCTGCCATCCAGAGCGTGCCCGCCAAGACCGTGCTCGTTCTGCCCAACAACAAGAACATCATCATGGCGTCCGAGCAGGCGCAGAAGCTCGCGGACCGCAAGGTCATCGTGCTGCCCACCCGCACCGTGCCCCAGGGCATGACCGCCATGCTGAACTTTGACCCCGACCTGAAGCCGGAGGAGAACGCCGTTGCCATGATGCAGGCGGCGGACCGCGTCAGCACGGGTCTGATCACCTATGCCGCCCGCGACAGCGAGTTTGACGGCAAGCCCATCAAGAAGGGCGAGATCATGGCGCTGGAGAACGGCAAAATCGTTGCCACCGGCACCGACCTGGTCAAGATGACCTATCGTCTGGCCCGCTCCATGAAGAAGAAGGACACCCAGTTCATCACGGTCATTTCCGGCTGCGACGTCAGCGACGAGGACGCCGAAAAGACGACCGATCTGGTGCGCGCCAAGTGCGGCGGCAGTGTCGAGGTCAGCCACATCAGCGGCGGCCAGCCCGTGTACTACTACATGATCTCTGTGGAGTGATCCGGACGTTATAACATTAAAAAGGCGAATTTGGGGATGTTCCGAGTTCGCCTTTTTTGGTATATTGCCCGGGGACGGCAGCCTTGCTGGGTATCCGTAAAACAGTTTTCGAAAAATGACACGGCAACTGCCTGTCAGG
>ERZ894191.450-NODE-450-length-34320-cov-15.261783_pt1 | contig 34320 bp, 30 predicted proteins | sample MGYA00380282_ERZ894191 | MGnify/ENA primary metagenome ERZ894191 (study PRJEB32331, sample SAMN06328485) | human gut metagenome | biome: human gut microbiome; feature: stool | host: Homo sapiens | collected 2013-02-21 ...
TTTTTACATAGCGAATGATGGAAGAGATAAACAGTAACATGAGATGTATTGAAATATTGGATAGTGCGGTAAAACGATTTTACAGCTCTGGATAAACAGTAACATGAGATGTATTGAAATTGGAGACATTTTTTACATAGCGAATGATGGAAGAGATAAACAGTAACATGAGATGTATTGAAATTTAGATATTACCTTGTTGTTGCTCAACACGGTAGCGATAAACAGTAACATAAGATATGGTGAAATGAGTTTTGGGGATAGCGTAAGATAGTTATCTTTGCTGATAGATAATAATATAAGATGTATTAAAATCGACGGAATAGATATAGAACGGGCGATTTGAGAACAGATAAACAGAAATCAAGGATATTTTGAAAATAGTTGTTAAGTAATATCGGAAACTAAAAAATAAAATATAAGCTGAAACTTTTGATTAGTGCACGATTGAAAAATTATCAGTCACAATAGGATTACTATCAACCACTTTTCCCAATCATTAAAAAAGGACTGCATTATTTGGGAGGAGTGCAGTCCTGAGGAAAAAGTTATGAAAAAGATTTAAAGTGTTTGTTCTCTTGAACAATTTCTAGTATAGAATTGAATTGTGATAAAACTGTGATGGAATTAGAAAGAAATTGTTAACAAATTTAGAACATAAAATAAAATACGATCAGATGCACCATAAACCGGGACAGTGTTGAAATCCAAAAGTCCGGGTGTTAGAATTACAACAGATGCTATAACAGAAGATATATATCAAAGAATACAAGAAACCATACAGAACATACGAATATACACCAAGGAGGAATACACCATGCGGATCCTAATCTACGGCGCTGGAGTCATCGGAAGCTTCTACGCATCCAGATTCGCCAAAGCAGGACTGGATGTAACAATCCTGGCAAGAGGACAGAGGTTAAAAGAATTACAGGAACACGGCCTATGGTACAGAGGAAAAACAAGAACGCATAAAGTAGAGATAAAAACAATCGGGGAATTAAAAACGGATGACCGCTACCAGTTTATTTTCCTGACCGTACGTGAGAATCAAGTAGAAGAAGCACTGGAAGATATCAGTAAGAATAAAAGTCCGAATATTGTCACGATGATCAATACGATCAAACCATATGGCAGGTGGGAGAAAATCTGTGGAAAAGGCAGGATCATTCCGGCATTCCCGGGAGCGGGCGGCTGCATTGAAGGCGGAATTCTGGATGCGCAGCTTCTGCCAAGAGCAATCCAACCGACAACATTCGGTGAGATCGGAGGAAGAAAGAGCAGCAGGGAAGAAGCATTGGCATATATATTTAGAAAAAGCCACATTCCATACCAGATCGTTCCGGAAATGCATCACTGGCAGATCTCACATCTTGGTGTGATCATTCCGCTGGCAGATGCCTATTACCAGAGCAGGCATCCGGAAAAAATCTGTGCAAATGAAAAATTGATGACGCTGACAGCTTATCGGATGAAAAAGAACCTGAAGTGGATCGCCCAGAAGGGAATGTTGTGCCCGGCAAAGCTCTATATGATCAAAGATATGCCTACAGGAATGCTGGCAGGGGTTCTAAGCAGAGTATATCAGAGTGAATTTGGCAACAGATTTCTTTACCGGCATGCGATGCATGCGCCGGAAGAATTCCAGCGGCTGCATCAGGAATTCTATAATTATATGAAAACGCATACGAAAGAGAGTAACAAAGCATGATAAGACCGATTATGAAAGACATATTTTTCCTGAACCAGAGATCCGAGCCGGCAACAGAGGCGGACAAGCAGGTTGCAGAGGATTTGTTAGATACATTGAAAGCGCACGAGGAAGGCTGTGTCGGCATGGCAGCGAATATGATCGGAGTGAAGAAATGTATCATAGCCGTTAATATGGGATTCATGAATATGGCAATGTTCAATCCGAAGATTGTAAAACGTTTCGGAAAATATGAGACGGAAGAAGGCTGCCTTTCCCTTACCGGTGTGAGAAAATGCACCCGGTATCAGGAGATTGAAGTAGAATATCAGGACATGAATTTCAAAAAGCAGAGACAGAAATATACCGGATGGACGGCACAGATTATTCAGCATGAGATAGATCACTGTCAGGGCATAGTGATCTGACACTAAGAAAAGTAAATATTTTTCTCCTGTTTTATTGACACAACTGTATCAATAGCATACAATAAAACTAGATTGTTAATAAAATGACATATAAAACGTGAAGATTACAGGAGGGTAATAGCATGGCAAAGATTTTATGTAGTCCAAGTAAATATGTACAGGGTGCAGGTGAGTTGAAGAAGCTGGGTGAATATGCTCAGAAGTATGGCAAAAAAGCACTCGTACTGATTACAGAATCCGGATATAAACGTATCGGGGACGTTGTAAATACCGGATTTGAAGGATACGAGATCACACCTGTGTACGAGTATTTCAACAGAGAATGCAGTAAGAATGAGATCAACCGACTGGTAGACATCATGAATGAGAAGGGCTGTGATGTCGTGATCGGTATCGGCGGTGGTAAGATCCTGGACACGGCCAAGGCAGTTGCTTATTATAAAGAAGCACCGGTTCTGATCTGTCCGACGATCGCCTCAACAGATGCACCTTGCAGCGCACTGTCTGTTATTTATACAGATGCTGGTGTATTTGAAGAGTACTTATTCCTTCCGGCCAACCCGGACATGGTTCTGATGGATACTGAGATCATTGCAAAATCACCGGTAAGACTTACCGTTTCCGGAATGGGTGATGCGCTGGCAACATACTTTGAAGCAAGAGCCTGTCAGGCAAGTGGAGCAACGACATGTGCGGGCGGACAGGTCACACAGGCAGCGATCGCACTTGCAAAACTCTGTTTTGATACGTTGATGGCAGAAGGAGTAAAGGCAAAACTTGCTTTGGAAGCAGGAGCATGTACACCGGCTGTAGAAAAAGTCATCGAAGCCAATACACTGCTGAGTGGTATCGGATTTGAGAGTGGAGGACTTGCAGGAGCGCACGCAATTCATAATGGATTTACCGTACTGGATGAGTGCCATCACATGTATCATGGCGAGAAAGTCGCATTTGGAACGATTACACAGCTGGTACTGGAGAACATTCCGGCAGAAGAACTGGAAGATATCATCGACTGGTGTATCGAACTGGGACTGCCTGTGACATTAAAAGAACTGGGAATCACAGAAGTAACAGATGAGAAACTGATGGCAGTTGCAACGGCAGCCTGTGCAGAGAACGACACGCTTCACAATATGCCATTCGAGGTAACACCGGAGACTGTATGTGCAGCAATCAAAGCAGCAGATGCATACGGTAAATATTTCCTCGGAGAATAATATATAATCCAAATACATAATCTAACAGGAAATGCTTTCCAAGAACGGGAGAAGGATAAAGCCACATCCGCCCGTTTTGGAAAGCATTTCATTTTAGAGGAATAAGATTTGTTAAAAACACACGGGATCAGTGGTTGACATTCGTCAAAAGATAATGCTATAATGTGTCTCTAAAACATGTGTGGATTTTTCTGGAGGAATCTATTTTTCGCCACATGACTGATGCGTTCGGTCATGTGGCTTTTTTAGTGCATAGAAATCATAAAATCCATAATAAAATTGATATGTTATGTATGTGGAAAAAGAAAGGGGAAATTATATGGATCAGACATATATGAAAGAACAGCCGGTGTTAAAACTGATATTGTCAATGGCATTGCCGATGGTGCTTTCTATGATGGTGAGTTCACTTTACAATATTGTGGACAGCTTCTTCATCGCCAGGATCAGCGAAGATGCCATGACGGCATTATCACTGGTGTATCCAGTGCAGAATCTGGTCAATGCCGTGATGATCGGATTTGGAATCGGAATCAATGCGGTCATCTCATTTTACCTGGGAGCTCAGGATAAAGAGATGGCAGACAGGGCAGCAACACAGGGAATGCTGCTCGGAACCATTCACGGAATCGGTTTTATGATTCTGGGAATTGCCGTAATGAGACCGTTTTTACAGATGTTTACGGGAAATGCACAGATCGTGGACTATGGTGTGCGTTATTCAAGAATTGCATTTTTATTTGCCACGGCATTGTCATGGCAGCTGGTATTTGAGAAGACATTTCAGGCAGTCGGCCGTATGGTAGAGTCGATGACCTGTATGATGTCAGGTGCAGTCATCAACATTATCCTGGATCCGGTCATGATCTTCGGACTCGGACCATTTCCGAAGATGGGAATCGAAGGAGCCGCACTTGCAACAGGAATCGGACAGGCAGCAGCGGCACTGCTGTATCTGATCCTTTATATCGCGAATCCGCTTCCGGTGAAATACAGAAAGAAATATCTGAAGGTGGACCTTAGATTATGGAAGAAGTTATACGTGATCGGAATTCCGGCAAGTCTGAACCTGGCACTTCCGTCACTGTTGATCTCTGTATTGAATGTAATACTTACAGGCTATGGGGAAGTCTATGTATTCGTTCTCGGAGTCTATTATAAGCTGCAGACCTTCCTGTACCTTCCGGCAAATGGAATCGTGCAGGGAATGCGTCCGCTTCTCGGATATAATTACGGAGCGGGAGAGCATAAGCGTGTACATAAGATCTTTCGGGATGGCCTGATCCTGGTACTCGTGATGATGACGGTCGGAACGGTAATCTGCCTGGCAGTTCCGGGACAGCTGATGGGGCTATTTACGGCGAATCCGGTAACGATGCAGGCGGGAAGTGTGGCACTTGGAGTCATCAGTCTTGGCTTCATTGCTTCATCCGTATCGGTTATCTGCAGCGGTGCACTGGAAGGTCTTGGAAAAGGCGTGCATTCACTGATCATTTCGTTATGCAGATATGTGGTTGTGATCATTCCGGCGGCATTCATTGTGAGCCGTTTTATGGGAGCGGTCGGAGTATGGCATGCGTTCTGGATCACGGAGGCTGTTACGGCGGTGATCTCATATATGGTGTATCGGAAAGGTGTGAAGGGATAGCAGAGATAAAAAATCACGGAGCAAAAGTTTTTTTTGATGCACAAGTATAATATTGTATGATAAAATAGTAAGAAACAGGAAAGCAGAAAAGAAAACAGAATATACAAGGACGACTCTGACTGCAAGGCAGCATCCCGAGCAGGAATAGTTAAGAACTTCCTTATTTCCGACACATGGTATTTCTATACCATGTATTCGCATTATGCATTAGAAAAAACAAAAAAGAGCATTTTGTATACAGAATAAGGCGGCTTCAGATAACGAAAAGAGAGCCGGCTTATGTATACAAAATGTTCTTTTTCATTTGAACAAATATGTAAGCAGAACATGCAGGAGGAACACACATGTTAAAAGTAGCAATCTACGGAAAAGGTGGAATTGGGAAATCCACCGTCACATCCAATCTGGCAGCAGCATTTGCCACGATGGGGAAGAAAGTCATCCAGATTGGTTGTGATCCGAAGGCAGATTCGACGATGAATCTGCTCGGTGGGGAACCGCTAAGGCCGGTCATGAATTATATGAGAGAAGAAGACGAAGAACCGGAGAAACTGGAAGACATTGCAAAAGAAGGATTCGGAAATGTCTTATGTATCGAGACAGGCGGACCGACACCGGGACTTGGATGTGCGGGAAGAGGAATCATTGCGACATTCCAGTTATTAGAAGATCTGAAATTATTCGAGACCTATAAGCCCGATGTCGTTCTGTATGACGTACTCGGGGACGTGGTCTGCGGCGGATTCGCAGCGCCGATCCGGGAAGACTATGCGGAAAAAGTTCTGATCGTGACATCGGGAGAGAAGATGGCACTCTATGCGGCAGATAACATTTCCAAAGCAGTAAAGAACTTTGAAGACAGAAGTTATGCAAGAGTGTTCGGAATCGTACTGAATCACAGAAATGTAGAAAATGAAAATGAAAAAGTAGAGACATTTGCAAAAGAGCATGGATTTGACATAGTGGGAGAGATTCCAAGAAGTGATGAAATTAACCGTTGTGAAGACCAGGGGAAGACGGTGATCGAGGGCAATCCGGAGTCGGACATCAGTAAATGCTTCTATGATCTGGCGGAAATATTATGGAAAGATGAGGAACAGGTATGAGAGGGACTGCCTATTATTGTACGGTAGAAGAATTACAGAAGCGGGGAAGGGATGATATTCCGGAGCAGTTCCGGTCGAATACGCATCTGATTTACAGTTCTCCGGCGACGCTTGCATTTAACTCGCCGGGAGCGGAAGGATTCGGTGTAAAGAGAGCGGGGCTTGCGATCCCGGATTCGATTATGCTGATCGTGGCACCGGGATGCTGCGGACGGAATACGTCCATGATCAGTTCCATGCCGCAGTATGAGGATCGGTTCTTTTATCTTACGATGGATGAGACCGATATCGTAACGGGAAGACATCTGAAAAAAGTGCCAAAGGCAGTACAGGAGATCTGTGACAGTCTGGAGAAGAAGCCGTCGGTTGTGATGATCTGCATTACCTGCGTGGATGCGCTTCTTGGAACAGATATGGAACGTATCTGCAGAAAATCCGAAGAAAAGACAGGACTTCCGGTCAGACCGTGTTATATGTATGCGTTGACAAGAGAAGGACGGAAGCCGCCGATGGTGCATGTGCGTCAGTCCTTATATTCTTTATTGGAACCAAAGAAGAAAAAAGGAAATGTCGTGAATCTGCTGGGATTTTTCTCACCACTTATGGATGACTGTGAGTTATACGGAATGCTGGAAAAAGCAGGCGTAAAGACGGTACACGAGATATCCAGATGCAAAGATTACGAAGAGTACCAGACGATGGCAGAGGCGAATTTCAATCTGGTATTACATCCGGAAGCGAGATTCGCAGCAGAAGATTTTCATGAGAAATTACAGATTCCGTTTATCGAACTTCGGAGATTGTACCAGATTGATAAGATAACGAAGCAGTATCAGGCACTGGGAAATGTTCTGGGGATTCCATTCGAAGATCATGAAGCGGAGGCTGCTGCACTTGATTCCGTAAAATGCTTGAAATCTGCGAAGTCGGATGCAGTTTTCGCTATCGGGGAATGCATGAACGGGGATCCGTTCGAACTGGCACTGGCGCTTGTAAAGTATGGCTTCCGGGTGGCTGAGATCTATGGAACGCTGACCGCCGAGAATTTTGTATACTTGAAAAATTTATCTGAATTGAGTCCGCAGACAAAAGTATTTTCCAATATGGAACCAACCATGCTGTATTATGATCCGGAAGAGAGCGGGGTTACAATTACAATTGGCAAAGATGCCTGCTACTATCATCCAAATGTGAAAAACGTGATGTGGAACGAAGAAGTGCAGCCGTACGGATATGCGGGTGTGAGACATTTGTGCGAAAGACTGTTGGAGGTGTAGGTAATGAAAGGATTAAGAAAATATTTGACACCATTTGCACCGGATCAGTCGGGGGCAGTGTCGGTATTATATGAACTTGGCGGAATGCTGGTCATCTGTGATGCAGGTGGATGTACGGGAAATGTGTGCGGCTTCGATGAGCCAAGATGGTTTGAAACAAGAAGTGCGGTATTCAGTGCGGGACTTCGTGATATGGATGCGATCCTTGGAAGAGACGACAGACTGGTCGCAAAACTTGCAGATGCGGCAAAAAAGCTGGACGTGACATTCGCAGCAGTGATCGGGACTCCGGTTCCCGCAGTGATCGGGACGGATTACCGGGCGCTGGAACGGATGCTGTCTAAGAAGACGGATCTTTCGGTCTTGACGGTGAATACAGATGGAATGGAATTGTATGACAAGGGAGAAGAAAAGGCATATCTTACATTGTTCGAGAAATTCAGTGACAAGAATGAAGAGTCTGAGGGTATGAATGATAAAGACAGACCACGTATCGGGATTATCGGCATGACTCCGCAGGATGTCAGTGACCTGAAGGCAGCAGATAAGATCCGGAAAGTATATGCAGACCAGGGAATGCGTGCCATCTGCTATGGCATGGGAGACGGACTGGATGAAGTGAGAAATGCTTCTCTGGCAGCGAAGAATGTGGTCGTATCTCCGGCAGCATTAAAAGCAGCGCAGTATCTGCAAAAGAAGTTCGGAACACCATATGAGATTGCCTATCCACTGGCATCAGAACTTGTGCCGGAAGTGAATTATCAAGGAAAGAAGATACTGATCGTACAGCAGCAGGTGATTGCAAATGCAGTGCGTAAGGAGATCGAAAAACGAACCGGGGAAAAAGAAGCAATCACAACAGCGACATGGTTCATGCGGAAAGAGGAGATTTTAACGGATCTGAATGTTGATGCCGCAGATGATATTAGTCTGAAAGAAGAGGATGATTTTATTTCGCTGGTGGAAAAAGAAGGATATGATGTGATCTTTGCAGATCCGTGTATGGAGCGGATGATTCCGGGATTTGAAGGGGTATTTATTCCGCTGACGCATTTTGCAGTGTCAGGAAAGCTTAACGTGTAAGCAGGATATATGGGAAACCTATATGTTTTAGACAGGAGGAAGAAACGGATGATAACAAAGAAAATCCGTGTCTACGGAATTGTGCAGGGCGTCGGCTTCAGACCGACTGTGAGCCGTCATGCAGCGGCTGCCGGAATCACCGGAAGTGTGTGTAACAAAGGTCCCTATGTGGAAATCTTTGCACAGGGAGAGGAAAAATGTGTAAAAGATTTTCTGGAGAGACTGGAAAAGCAGCCGCCGAAGAGAGCTGCCATATTGAAGATCAATACAGAAGATGTAAAAGAGGAAGAATACGGGAAATTCAATGATTTTCAGATCATAGAAAGTGAGAAGACAAAAGGGGAGATATTCGTCTCGCCGGATATTGCAATCTGCGAAGAATGCAAGAAAGAAATGTACGATCCGAAAGACCGGCGTTATCTGCACCCATTTATCAACTGCACCTGCTGCGGTCCCAGACTTACGATCCTGGATGCACTTCCATATGACCGGGAACGGACCAGCATGAAGGAATTCCCGATGTGTCCGGACTGTGCTTCGGAGTATGAGAATCCGGCGACCAGACGTTATGATGCGCAGCCGGTATGCTGCAACGATTGCGGTCCGGAAGTGTATCTGATTGGAAGAACAGAACGCGGAAGAGCTGCAATTATTGCCACAAGAAAAATGATCCATGATGGCGGGATCGTGGCAATCAAGGGAATCGGTGGATTCCATCTCTGCTGTGATGCGACGAATGAGGAAGCAGTACAGAGACTGCGGACATTAAAGAACCGTCCGGCGAAACCGTTTGCCGTGATGGCGCGGGATGTGGAAGCGGTAAAGCAGGAATGTCTGGTAAATGAAGTACAGGAGGAGATTCTGGATGGACACCAGAAGCCGATTCTGTTACTTGAAAAACGGAAAAAATCTGCAGACAGTACAGGTCTTTGCAAGTCTGTCGCTCCGGGGAATCCGAAAGTCGGTATCATGCTCCCATACGCTCCGGTACAGATGCTGTTATTCCGATATGACGACGGGATCCAGATGCCGGATTATCTGGTGATGACGAGTGGCAATGCATCCGGTGCACCGATCTGCAGGGATGACAAAGAAGCGGTGGAGGAACTGTCACAACTATGTGATCTGATCCTCTCTCATGACCGGAAGATCCGGATCCGTGCGGACGATTCGGTGATGGATTTTTATAAGGGAGAGCCTTATATGATCCGGCGCTCCAGAGGCTATGCACCGCTTCCGACGATGGTGACAATGCCGTGGAAAGGACAGGTGCTGGCCGCAGGCGGAGAACTTAAGAATACATTCTGTATCGGAGTGGATGGACGTTTCTATCTATCCCCGTATGTAGGGGATCTGGAAGATCTCCGTACTGTAAAAGCGTTGAAAGAGACGATCTACAGATTCGAGACACTTCTGGAGGTAGAACCGGAAGTTGCAGCATGTGATCTGCATCCAAAATACAACTCGACAGTTGTTGCAGAAGAACTGGGACTTCCCGTCGTAAAGATCCAGCATCATTATGCACATATTTTATCCTGTATGGCAGAAAATGACCGGAAAGAGCAGGTGATCGGCGTGGCATTCGACGGAACCGGATATGGTACAGATGGAACCATCTGGGGAGGCGAACTTCTGCTTGCAGATTATCACGGATTTGAACGGATGGGAAGTATCGAACCATTTCTTCAGATCGGAGGCGATATTTCTGCTAAAGAAGGATGGCGAATTGCAGTTTCACTGATCTATCAGCAGACACAGGATAAAGAGCAGACAATGGAGATTGTAAAGAAGATTAACCTGTGCAGTGAACCGGAATGCAAAGTGCTTCTTGCCATGGCGGACCGGAAAATGAATGCTGTGCTATCAACCAGTGCGGGACGTCTGTTCGATGCAGTCAGTGCAATTCTCGGAATCCGGACGAAGTCTACGTTCGAAGGGGAGGCTTCGATGGCACTTGAATTTGCTGCAGAAGCTTATGAGAAAGAGATCTGGGAAATTGATGAGCCGGCAGATGGTGAAAGCGGTCCGGATGAAGAAAAGAAAGAGCCGGAAGACAGGCTGATTATGAAGACAGGAAGCCTTATAAAATATCTGACAGAGAAGAAAACAGAAGGCATTCAGGCTGAAAAATTAGCTTATATCTTTCATCAAAAGCTGGCAGACCTTATAATCTGTGGCTGCAGGAAGATCAGAAAGAAAACAAAATGTAATTGTGTGGCATTAAGCGGCGGTGTATTCCAAAATCGGCTGTTGTTGAGAATGGTGGAAGAAGGTCTGGAAAAAGAACATTTTATCGTACTCAGACATCACCTGATCCCGGCAAATGACGGCGGGATCGCACTGGGGCAGGCAGCATATGCCATGCAGTATATTCAGGAGGAAAAATAACATGTGTGTAGGATTATCAGCAAAAGTAGTCCGTATCAGTGACGGTACGGCAGTTGTAGACGCAGGGGGGGCAAAAAGAGAGGTCTCTTCAGAATTACTGGAAGATCTGGAACCGGGAGACTATGTAATGGTGCATGCAGGAATCGCCATTGCAAAGATCACCGATGAAGATGACAGTGAGACAGATCAGTTGATGGAGGAACTTTTATAATGAGTGGCGAGATGAAGAAAACGGCAAGAGCGATCATAGAAGGATATGACGGTCCCGCAGTACGGATCATGGAAGTGTGTGGAACGCATACACACGAGATCTTCCGTCTCGGTATCCGAAAGCTCCTTCCAAAGCAGGTAGAACTGATCTCAGGTCCGGGATGTCCGGTTTGTGTCACACCGGTAAGCTATATAGATGAGGCGGTATATCTTGCATTGGAAAAAGCTGTAACTATCTGTACTTTTGGAGATCTGGTGCGTGTGCCGGGAAGTAAGAAGAGTCTGGCAGATGCAAGAAGCGAAGGCGGGAAGATCCATATCGTCTATTCGCCGGCTGATGCGGAAAAATATGCAAAAGAACATCCGGAAGAAGAGGTTGTATTCTTATCTGTAGGATTCGAGACGACGACTCCGGCGGGATGTCTGTCTGTCAAAAAAGCAAAAGAAGAAGGAATCACGAACTATTCCATGCTGATCGCAAATAAAACGATGCCGCAGGCATACGAAGCATTAAAAGGAAGCGCAGACATTTTCTTATATCCGGGACATGTCAATGCGATCACAGGAACAAAGCTTTGTGAAGAACTGGTGCAGGAAGGTGTAAGCGGTGTGGTGGCAGGCTTTACGGCAAAAGAACTTCTGACTGCACTGGCAGTTGCGTTGACACATTTTCAGAAAGGGAAACCTTTCTTTGTAAATTGTTATCCGCGTGTAGTGACAGAAGAAGGAAGTAAAGAAGCGCAGAGACTGGTGGATACGCTGATGGAAGCATGTGATAGTGAATGGAGAGGACTCGGAATCATACCGGGATCAGGACTTCGTTTACGTGATGAATGGGGTATGTATGATGCCAGAAAGAAATATCAGGTTCCGAAGATGGAAGGAAGGGCGAATCCGGCCTGCAGATGCGGGGATGTATTACAGGGAAAATGTAAACCATCCGACTGTAAAGTATTTGGAAAGGTCTGTACACCGCAGCATCCGGTAGGTGCATGTATGGTATCCGGTGAAGGAGCCTGTTCAGCATATTATATGTATGGAAGAGAATAAGAAAATAGACGGAAAATAACAAGGAAGTGGACAAGATGAATGAGTATGTGGATAATGAAGCAAGAAAAGCAAGATTAGTGGGGAAAACTGTGACGATGGCACATGGTGCAGGAGGACGCCAGACGTCAGAGCTGATCGATATGATCTTCAAAGCACATTTTGATAATCCGGATCTGACTGCGGATGATGCAGCCGTCCTGGCACCTCCGGTCGGTAAGATGGCAGTATCTACGGATGGATTTATCGTATCACCGGCATTCTATCCGGGAGGAAATATCGGAAAGCTTTCCATTTGCGGTACGGTCAATGATCTTTCATGTATGGGAGCAAAACCATTATACCTGACCTGTGCATTTGTGATCGAAGAGGGATTTCCGATGGAAAAACTGGAAGAGATTGCAGAAGCAATGGAGAAGACGGCGAAAGAAGCCGGAGTCCGGATCGTATCGGGAGATACCAAGGTTGCCGGAAAAGGGCAGGTGGACGGAGTCTTTATCACGACAACAGGTATCGGTGAGATCACGGATGGAGTCGAAGTTGCGGGAAATCTTGCAAAACCGGGTGATGCGATCATTGTGACAGGAGATATAGGAAGACACGGATGCACGATCCTTCTTGCGAGAGAAGATTTTGGAATCGATGCGGATGTGACGAGTGACTGTGCACCACTCTGGGGGAATGTAAAAGCAGTGATGGATGCAACGCATGAACTGCATGTGATCCGTGATGCGACCAGAGGAGGAGTCGGAACTGTGCTGTATGAGATTGCAGGACAGAGCCAGGTAGGCATTCGTCTGGATGCTTCGAAGATTCCGGTTGCACCGGAGGTACGAGGCGTATGTGGAATGCTTGGACTGGAGCCGCTCTATCTTGCATGTGAAGGACGGCTTGTGATCATGGCGCCGAAAGAACAGGCACAGACGATCGTGGATGCATTGAAAGTATGTCCATATTCACAGGATGCGGCAATTATCGGTGAAGTGACCGAAGAGCAGCCGGGAAAAGTAGTGATGTTGACGGAGATCGGAACGCAGGCATTACTTCCGCAGCCGGGCGGGGAATTACTGCCGCGCATCTGTTAGGAGGGTATCAATGGATACAAGAGTGGCAGTTATTTCTATCATTGTGGAAAATCCGGAAGCGATCGAGACATTGAATCATCTGCTTCATGAGGCGGGACAGTATATTATCGGAAGAATGGGAATTCCATATCGGGAAAAAGGTATCAATATTATCAGTATTGCGATTGATGCACCGCAGGATGTGATCAGTACGTTATCCGGCAAGATCGGTCGTCTGAGCGGGGTATCCACGAAGACAGCGTATTCGAATATTATTACGAAAGCAGGAGAATAAAAACAGTATGATTAAGATTGCAGTATATGGAAAAGGCGGGATCGGAAAATCAACAACCGTGTCTAATGTAGCTGTGGCACTGGCGGAAAAAGGACTGAAAGTGATGCAGATCGGATGTGATCCGAAGGCGGATTCGACGATTGCATTAAGACACGGGGAAGCAGTGCCGACAGTACTGGATCTCTTCCGGGAGAAGAAGCAGGATCTGAAATTGGAAGATATGGTGCGGACCGGATACCGCGGGGTCATCTGTGTGGAAGCCGGTGGCCCGACGCCTGGACTTGGCTGTGCGGGAAGAGGAATCATTACCGCACTGGAAAAGTTAAAAGAGACAGGAGCATATGAAGTATATCAGCCGGATGTGGTACTCTATGATGTGCTTGGAGATGTCGTATGCGGCGGATTCTCCATGCCGATGCGGAAAGGTTATGCCGATAAAGTATTTATCATTACATCAGGGGAAAATATGGCGATCCATGCCGGGGCAAATATTGCGATGGCAGTGGAGAATTTCAAGACCCGTGGATATGCGTCTCTTGGAGGGATTATCTTAAATCGCAGAAATGTGGCAAGAGAAGAAGAGAAGGTAAAAGAACTGGCAGATGATTTCAAGACACAGGTGATAGGAACATTATCTCACAGTGAACTTGTGGCAGAAGCGGAAGAAGAAGGAAAGACGGTCATGGAGTGTTTCCCAGGCAGTGAGATGGCGGAAGAATATAGAAAGCTTGCGGAAGTAATCTATGAGTTGTCAAAAGAATCCGGGGAGGGATGGAAATGTTAAAGAAAGCCGGAGAATCAAGCGGTCTGGAATTCAATTCCCCGGCGCATGGGAACTGGAATATTGTCCATACAGGAATGCTTCTTCCGGAAGCAATCCAGATCTATGTCTGTGCAGATAACTGTATGCGGGGAGTTGTTCTGACAGCAGCCGAGATGAATGCCGCAGACAGGTTCTCTTTTGTGATCGTAGAAGAGGAGGACCTTCTGAATGGTAATCTGGAAGATGTGACGATCGAGGGAGTGACAGATGTATTAAAGAAACGAGGCGATCATCCGAAGGCGGTATTATTATTTACAGTATGCCTGCATCATTTTCTGGGATGTGATCTGGAACGGGTATATGAAGAATTGGAAGCGAGATTTCCGGAGATCTTTTTCATCCGCTGTTATATGGATCCGATCATGCAGAAGCACGGACTGACGCCGGATCAGAAGCTTCGGAAGTCGATCTACGACGCACTTCCGGAAAGAAATACAGGGAAGTCTGATTCAGAAAGATCAGTGACAATTTTAGGCAGTGATTTTGCGCTGGATGAGACGAGTGATATCAAACGTTTGTTGAAGGCAGAGAATATAGAAGTGAGAGAACTTCCGACCTGTGACTCATGGAAAGCTTATGAGAACCTTGCAGACAGTAGAATATTCATAGCATGCTATCCGCCTGGAAAATATGGACTGGAAAGTCAGGCAGAGAGGCTTGGGAAGAAAGCGTTATATCTTCCGGGAAGCTTTGATTATGAAGAAATCATCAGACAATGGAGAATGCTGGAGCAGACGGTTACGGAAAGTGTAAGAGATGCTGAGATAGATGAGACCATAGAAAGAGAGATTGCATTGTGTGAAGCAGTTTTGAAAAAAACAAGACAAATAATCGGAGATGCACAGATCATGATCGATCACACATTTCATCCAAGACCGCTGGAGCTTGCAAAGCTGTTACTGACACATGGCTTTTCTGTGACAAGAATCTATCTGGATGCGGTAAATCCGGAAGAAAAAGCAACATTTGAGTGGCTGAAACAACAATATCCTGGCCTTTCATATGAGCCGACGATCCACCCAGAGATGCGGGTACGTCCGAGGAAAGAAGAAAATATACTGGCAATCGGACAGAAAGCGGCGTGGTTTACCGGAACGAAGCATTTTGTCAATCTGGTGGAAGGTGCCGGTCTGTATGGATTTGACGGAATCCGGAAAGTGGCAGGATTGATGATAGAAGCCTGGCAGGAAGAAAAAGATCCGGAAGATCTGATCATCCGGAAAGGTTGGGGGTGCGAAAGCTGCATATGAAACGAAGTTATAAGATCATACCAATTTATACAGCGGATGTATCCGGTGTCTGCTCGGCACTCTATGAACTTGGCGGGATGACAGTGATGCATGATCCGTCCGGCTGTAATTCTACCTATAATACACACGATGAGATCCGCTGGTATGACCAGGACAGCATGATCTATATCTCGGGACTTACGGAGATCGATGCTGTTATGGGAAATGATGAGAAACTGATCCGTGATATCGAGATTGCGGCAGAGGAATTAAAGCCGAAGTTTATAGCACTTGCGGGGTCCCCGATTCCCTATATGAATGGAACAGATTTTGAAGCAATCGCCAAGATATTGGAACAAGATCTCGGGATTCCAGCATTTTCCGTTCATACAAACGGCATGCATGATTATGTATATGGTGTTGGAAGAGCACTTGCAGAGATTGCGAAGCGTATCGAAGGAAAGAGAGAAGTGACGCCAAAGAGCGTAAATCTTCTTGGTGTGACACCGCTCGATTTCGGACCACAGGAGCATGTGGATGCATTGATACAGAATGTGGAACAGGCAGGATGGAAGGTGTTATCGACCTGGGCGATGGGAGATACACTGGAAGATCTTGCGCGTGCACCGGAGGCAGAGGTGAATCTGGTGGTCTCTTCGACGGGACTCCGGGCAGCGGAAATATTGCAGGAAAGATTCGGGACGCCTTATGTGACCGGTACACCGATTCGGGGATTTATGAAAACTCTGTTGAATGCAATAGAAGAAAAAAAGCAGGTAGCATATCTCGAAAAAGGAAGGCATATCGGCCTGACCGGAAACGAGTCGGAAAAAAGTTCAGAAAATCAGATCATATTAATCGGCGAACCAGTGATCATGGAATCTCTGGCAGCGGTGATCGAGACGGAATATCAGATATCTGTAAGAGTAATCTGTCCGCTAAGGGAAAAGAAAGGATTACTTGCGGATGGAGATATTGCAGTTTGTGGAGAAGAAGAACTGGAGCAGGCACTTCAGAGTTTAAAGAATGTAAAAGGCGTTGTGGCGGATCCATTGTATCGCCCGGTCTGCCCGGAGAATGTGGCATTTTATGAGTTGCCGCATATTGCATTTTCGGGAAGAATTTATAAAAAGAAACTGCCGGTTCTTGCAGAACTTATATAGGCGGTAAGAGCAGAAAGGAAACAGAAATGGGACATTTATATTTTGCAAGACACGGACAGACAGTCTGGAATGTAGAGAATAAGATCTGCGGAGCAACGGATATTGAATTGACAGAACTGGGCCATCAGCAGGCAGAAGAACTGGGACAGGCAATTCTGGAGCAGGGAATTCAGATCGATGAGATACTGTATTCACCATTGATCAGGGCAAAAGAGACCGCAAGACACGTATCAGAGGTAACCGGTATTCCGATGCGTGAAGAAATGCGCCTGAAAGAACAGAACTTTGGAAAATACGAAGGTACGCCGAGAAATGGAGAAGAGTTCCAGAGGGCCAAGGCTAATTTTATTAATTCTTATGAAGGTGGCGAATCGATGCTGAAGCTTTGTCACCGGATCTACGATCTGCTCGATGATATTAAAAAAGAATCAGATCAGAAGACATATCTTCTGGTTGCACATAACGGGATCTCAAGAGCGATACAGTCTTATTTTGGCGATATGACAAATGATGAATTTGCAAGATTCGGTATCAGGAATTGTGAGATCCGTAAGTTTGAATACAAGGAGTAAGAATAAAAACAAAAAAGAAACATGAAAAATCCACCGTACTTAATAATTTTTTAAATACGATGGATTTTTATGATATTTCATCCAATGGACTATACCTCTTTCTTTCTTCGATTTGTTTTTTTATCATTTTTTAAATGATGTTAAATTTACGTTCCTGGTGGTTTGTCCTCCTTTTTCTTTATTAGACTCTTTTCAGTTTAGATTGTCCTCTGCATTGGACTGTACCTCTTTCTTTAGATTTTAAATAAAGATTTAACTGATTGGTGGTCCGTCCTCCTTTTCTTTTGTTGATATTATAATATCGCACGAAAGTGGAAATGTCAATGGGTAATCTGAAAAAAAAGTGAAAAATAATAAAAAGACGAAATATTCTGAAAATAATATCTGCTTGACCTGCCACCTACTTACGAACGCATGGCGATAAAAAAGAGAAGTTACCAGTTGTAAAATCAGGTGGTAACTTCTCTGTATTTTATAAATGAATCTAAGGTTATATAAGATAAATGCCGTCGATAAATTCTTTGATAAATGGCAGAGCAGCTCCGATCGCTACTGTATCACCAGGACATTTGCCGGGAATGATGTAACTGGTGTCATCATCAAAGGTAGAACGCTCAGCCACGTAATGACGGATTTTAGAGAAATCTTCATCTGTAAAGTAGGGAGCAACATGTCCGCCTAATATAACGGTATGCTCCAGAACCATATGCAGGTTGTTGATCAGAATGGACAGATGTCTTAAATAATCCTCCCATCTTTCTATACAGCCGGTATCACCGGCTGATTTTTTTTCGAAAAATTCTTCCAGGTTGTCGGAATCTCCGAGAAGTGAGTTCACGGAACAGTAGCATTCCGCACAGCCCTGACGTCCACAGTAGCAATCATGACCGCCGGGAACCAGTGTCATGTGTTCGAAAGTTCCGCTTTTTCCTGTAGCACCGGTAAGAAGCTGACCGTCTACGATGATGGCACCACCCAGATGGTAATTTAAAGAAATATATGTTACGTCTTTGATATCCGGACTTTTCCATAATTCCGTATTACATGCACATTCAGAATCATGAATGAATTTGCATGGGACAGAAAAAGTATTTGCAAATGCTTCCAGGGAAAATCCGGTGCAATTTAATATCTTACCATAAGTAAATTCTGAGCCATCCGGTGAGATCAGGCCCTGAACACCAAGACCTATTCCAAGAATGTTATTTTCTTTATAATGATTCGATTCCAAAAATGTCTTTACGGCATTGCTTAATTTGGAAAGATATGCATTGGTCGGTTCAAAAGTAAGCGTTAATTTTTCTTTTGCAATAGCTTCTCCATACAGATTCACTGCGAGAAGCCGTACGGTATGAGACAGGATTTCGATACCAATCGCAATCTGTGCATTTGAAAGAATCTGATAAGCAACTGCCCGGCGTCCGACAGATGAAGAAAGGCGGCCGCATTTTTCAATCAGATTCTGGCTTTCTAACGTCGTAAGATGCTGTGTGACCGTTGGAAGGCTGACAGAAAGCGCAGTTGCAATTTCCTGTTTTGAACAGGATGGATTCATATATATATATTGATAGACGTCTGATAAATTCTTTTTCTTTATATCTGTTAATGAAAATTGTTCCATAATAATCTCCCTTTTATATGCTGCTAATTATATAAAGCAATTTAATAAAATAATTATACAATTTTATCCGTATCTTGAAAAGACTCTTTGCTTTATTAAAAGTGCACAAAATAAATTCGCAAATCTTGTAAATATTTACATCTTGTAAAAAATATAAAAAAAAATTATTATGTAAACACATTAAATAAAACGATTTTATAAAATTGAAATATAAAATTATTTAAAATAACAAAAAGAAAGAGAGGAAATAAAAATGGGAATCATTGAAAACATGAGACTTGATGGGAAAAAAGGATTTGTAACAGGAGCAGCAAGAGGAATCGGAAAGTGCACGGCAACGGCATTTGCAGAGGCAGGAGCTGATGTGGCAATCGTTGACCTTGACATTGAAGAAGCAAAGAAGACGGCGAAAGAGCTCGCAGAGAAGACAGGTAGAAAGGTCATTGCAATCCAGACAGACTGCACAGACAAAGAACAGGTAGATGCAATGGTAGAAGAAGTCGTAAAAGAACTCGGCGGTCTGGATTTCTGTCATAACAATGCGGGAATCTGTATCAATGCACCGGCAGAAGAGATGACATATGAGCAGTGGCTGAAAGTAATCAATATCAATCTGAACGGAATATTCTTAACGGATATCGCGGCAGGAAAATATATGTTGGAAAATGGCGGAGGATCCATCATCAATACAGCCTCTATGTCAGCACACATTGTAAATGTACCGCAGCCACAGTGTGCATATAACGCATCTAAAGCGGGTGTGATTCAGCTGACAAAATCACTTGCAATCGAATGGGCAAAACGCGGCGTGCGTGTAAACTGTATCAGCCCTGGATACATCGGAACAGAGTTAACACTGAACTCACCAACACTGATTGAAAAATGGAATGAGATGGCACCAATGGGAAGAATGGGAAAACCAGAAGAACTTGAAGCAATCTGCGTATACCTTGCAGGAGATACAAGTTCATTTACAACAGGTTCAGACATCGTAGTTGACGGAGCATTTACCTGCTTCTAATATGAAAAAAATATAAGGAAGTTTGTGGCGGCAGACTTCCTTACATTTTAACCTCGGAAAAATGAATGCGAAAGAGAGAGGAAAAGAAAAATGAAAAAATGGGCAAAAAGAATCGGTTATGGAATCGGTGATCTGGGATGCAACCTGGTGTTCAGTACGATGGCTTCGTATCTGATGGTATTTTACACCGATGTATTTGGAATTACGGCGGCTGCGGCAGGTACGATGATGCTGGTAACAAAATTTATCGATGCACTGACTGACACAGGAATGGGACTGATCGTCGACAGAACACATACAAAATGGGGACAGGGACGCCCATATTTTGTGATTGGTGCGATCCCTTTTGCTGTGTTTACGGTTCTGACATTCTTCGTACCGGACTTTGGAAGTACCGGAAAATTAATCTGGGCATATCTAACTTACTGTCTGCTTTGTACGGCATATACAGTCGTAAATATTCCGTTGAATACGATTGTGCCAAGGCTGACATCGGATATTCATGAGCGTGATATCCTTGTATCCACAAGAATGATCTGTGCGATGGCGGGAACAGCAATCGTTATGTCAATTACAGCACCATTAGTCAAATTCTTCGGACATGGCAACGAAGGAAGAGGATATCTGATCACAATGACAATTTATGGTATTGCAGCAATGTGCATTTTCTTCCTCACATTTGCAAGTACCAAAGAGATCGTTCCACCGACAGCGACACAGGAACACCGTTCACTTCTGCAGGACTTTAAGGGACTGACTGGACAGGCGTGGATTCTGTTCTTGTTGAACCTGTTCTATTTCTCATTATATGTAGTAAGAAATACAACGGTTATCTATTATTTTAAATATAATCTGGGAAGAGAAGACTGGCTGTCACTGGTAGGAATTCTGGGAATCTTGTCCGGATTACCGATGTTACTGGCGCTGCCTGCATTGGAACAGAGATTCAGCAAGAGAAATTTAATGTTCGTAAGTGTGGGGCTGTATGTGATCGGAGATCTTCTGATCTTTATAGGCAAGAACTCGGCAGCATGCCTTCTGGCAGGCCTTGTGATCACCGGACTTGGAATCTATGGAATATTCGGAATTACATTTGCAATGCAGCCAGATGTGATAGATTATTCTGAATATAAGAAAAATGCAAGTGTAGCGGGACTGATCGCTGCATTCCAGGGATTTTTCGTAAAAGGCGGAATGGGACTGACAAGTTTCATTATCGGAATCTTCCTGAGAAAAGGCGGCTATGTAGCTAATGCGGTACAGACCTCTCGTGCACTGACGCATATTGAAATCTGCTTTATCTGGATCCTGATCGTGCTGTGTGTGCTGATCGCAGTTCTGACATATTTTTATAAATTGGACAGTATCCGTGGTGAGATGACGGAGGAACTGGAAAAACGTAGATAAATTGTGCATAAAAACCTGGACAAAAAAATCAACTTTTTGGTGAATCTTCATCTGCTGTAGGTGTTATAATACGACTGTAACAAAGGAAACCTACTTAACAAAACCTCTTTGTAGCGTTGAAACCACAAAGCGAAGGCTGCTAAGCATCAGATTTTTGGAGGAAAAGATAAATGAATACTTTAAAAGCTGAAAAAAGAAGCATGGACGTCAAAGCAAAGAAATTAAGAAGAGAAGGTTACGTTACTGGTAATGTCTTCGGAAGAGAGATGAAAGAATCTGTTCCGGTTAAGATAGAAAAAGCAACTGTTGACCGTTTACTGAAGACCTGTCACAAAGGCAGTCAGGTCATGCTGGACATCGAAGGTGAGAAGATGAATGTTCTGGTCAAAGATGTTGAGTTCAACCCATTAAAAGGTCAGGTAGATGAGATAGACTTCCAGGCACTGGTAAGCAATGAAAAAGTACATTCTGTAGCAGAGATCGTTCTGGTCGGACACGAGAAGGCTGCAGGCGGCGTACTGGAACAGTTACTGGAAGAAGTACAGTTCAAGGCATATCCGTCAGCATTGGTTGACAAGGTAGAAGTTGATGTAAGTAACATGAAAGTCGGAGATTCTATCAAGGTAAAAGATCTTACACTTTCAAGTGACAAAGATGTAGATGTCATGACAGATCCTGAAACGACAGTTGTTACATTACAGTATGTACACAACAATGTACCGGATGATGATGAAGATGAGGCAGCCGCAGAGACCGCAGAATAATTCTTGTGTAATACAGGAAATTGTATTACAGAAGGGAATAATCTAAACAAAAGATAAAGTATATAAAAATATGGAAAAACCCGGATATCGAAGTATAGATGTCCGGGTTTTTCTGTTATACTACATCATATATAGAAACTCTGATCTGTTCTGATTGGTATAGAAGTGAACAGAAGCAAGAATGTTAAAATGAGGTGATCTTATGGCAAAAGAGCAGCTTGCGGTAATAGAGATGGTAACGAATATGATCCTGGGTAAGACCGGTGGAATCAGTAAAGTGGACTTTGCACCTCAGAAAATATGGTACCAGGGGACGGAGAAGGCATTTCCAAGAAAGACTCCGGAAAGCCAGGGGATTCATTCGGAACATCTGAGAAATCTGGTACAGGAGCTGGCAGATTCACCTGATACAGATATGCATCATTTTCTGATACTGCGACATGGAAATGTTATCTGTGAGACAGATTTTGCCCCATACCGGAAAGGTGTCTGGCATATCACACATTCCATGTGTAAAAGCATCACGGGGATGGCGGTCGGACTTCTAGTGGAAGAGGGAAAACTGGAACTTTCGGAAAATATTTATAAAATATTTCACGATAAAGGAAGTACCTGGGCGAAAATGTTCCGGCCGGAGGTCACAGTAGAGAATCTGCTGACGATGACAAGCGGCGTGACATTTAACGAATCAGGGATTGTATCCGGAAATGACTGGCTGGAAAGTTATCTGAATGCTTCGGTGGCAGAAAAGCCGGGGACAAAATTCCAGTACAACAGTCTGAATTCATATGTGCTTTCCGCAATCATAACAGAACGGACCGGAATGCCGATGGATGAATATCTGAAGTCAAGACTGTTCGAGCCATTGGGAATTACAGATTATCTCTGGGAGAAATGTCCGAAAGGAATCACAAAAGGCGGATGGGGACTTTTCATGCATACAGAGGATATGGCGAAGCTTGGTCAGCTGTACCTGAATAAGGGAAAATGGAATGGAAAACAGATCATTCCGGAAAGTTGGGTAGAAGCGTCTGTTAGGAAAAAAGTAGATAGCATAGAAGGTACTTATGGATACGGTTATCAAGTCTGGATGGAAGAACGTCCGAGAAGTTTTGAATATAATGGAATGCTTGGGCAGAATGTGCTGATTTATCCGGATGTTGATATGGTGATCGTAACGAATGCGGGAAATGAAGAATTATTTCAGGACAATGTGATGTTGAATATTATAAGAAAATATTTTCCGATAGACTGGATGCCAAAAGAGACACTTCCGGAGAACCCGGCTGCGTATACAAAACTACAGGAACTGACTGAACGGCTGACAGGAAAAACATTAAAAAATCATTCATCTTATAATCGACCGCTTGTAATCTGCAAAGGTGGTTGGAAGAAGAACTCCTCAAAATACAGAGTACGTGAAAGACAGACCGAAATAGAAAAAGTACAAAATCAACAGATTCATTTACTAACAGATCTGTTGGATGGTACATGTTATGAGATGGAACAGGCAAGTGTCGGACTTTTTCCGCTGGTTATGCAGGTCATGCACAACAATATGACGGATGGTATATCGAAGATTACTTTCCATAAAATCAGGACGAAAGAATTCCGACAGACTCTGATCCTCTGCTTTCAGGAAGGCGAAGAGTCAATAGAACTGGAAATGGGATGGAAGCAATATATAGAAAATAAACTGAGCATTCATGGAGAGACTTATCTGACCGCAGTAAAAGGAGAGCTTGCGTCTGATGTTGATGATAATCTGGTCCTGAAAGTTGAAATAGTATATCTAGAAGAAGCGATGAGACGGAAGATATATATAACGTTTGCGAAAGAAACGCAAATACCACCGGAACGTATCGAAATAAAATGGTTCGAATCACCTGGTAAGGCTCTGATCATGGAAGGAATGGAATCCATCACGACAGAGGTTACCAGGCATCCAATCTATTCCCGTATCAGGGAAAATGGAGGTGTTGACTTGCTCCACCGTCTTATGGAGCAGACGATAGAGCCTATAATTAAGGGGAAATTAATCATCCCTGATACACACTAAAGTAAACGGAAGACCTGTTCTACGGTTGCGGTCATATTATTGCGCGCATTGACAGGATTCATAGCTTCCGCAAGAGTAGATATGCCTCTTAAGATAGGGAAGAAAGCATCGATTCCTTCTTTGTTGCAGGCGGTTGCTTCTTTCGTAACACTTCCGGCGAATGCGATTACTTTCGCATCGTATTTCCTGGCAAGCTTTGCGACTCCGACAGGGGCTTTTCCCATAGCAGTCTGGAAGTCGAGTCGTCCTTCACCGGTTACGACAACGTCTGCGCCGGAAAGTTCTTTCTCCAGACCGACGGCATTTAAGATCAGTTCAATACCAGGGGTCAGTGTTGCACCGATGTATGCGAGGAATGCATAGCCAAGTCCTCCGGCGGCACCGGCACCTGGTGTATTCATATAATCATTTTTAAGAGTTTCAGAAGTTACTTTGGCAAAATGTGCCATAGCTTCGTCTAATGGTTTCTTCATATTTTCTGTTACCCCTTTTTGCGGACCATAAACATAAGTAGAGCCATTTTCACCACAGAGTGGATTATTTACATCGCAAGCAACCTGAATATGGCACTCTTTTAAAAGTGGATTCAGACCGGAAGTATCGATACAGGTAATTTTGGCCAAAGCCTGTCCGCCTTCTCCGGCATCTTCGCCATTTTGATCCAGAAAACGTACTCCCAGTGCTTTTAACATTCCGATACCGCCATCGTTAGTGACGCTTCCGCCGATACCGATGATGAAGTTACGACAGCCTTTTTCCAGGGCATCACGGATCATTTCTCCAACACCATAGCTGGTTGAAAGGAGAGGATTTTTCTCTTCATCCGGGACAAGAGTAATACCAGCAGCAGATGCCATCTCCATAACAGCGGTGTTTGTATCTTTCAGATATCCATAGTAAGCTTCTACAGGTGTGTGCATCGGACCTGTAACGGTAAGATCAATACGTTTTCCGTTCATGCCTTCGATCAGTGCGTCAGTTGTTCCTTCGCCTCCATCTGCGAGTGGTTTTACGATGACTTCGGCGTCCGGTTTGGCTGCAAGAACACCATCTTTGATTGCCAGTCCGGCTTCCATAGAACTTAAGCTTCCTTTTAATGAATCAATTGCTACTACAACTTTCATGTGAGTAATCCTCCTGAATTTCTGATAATTGTAATGTTATAAAATTTCCCGTTTGATTTTGTTGTAAAAAGTATAACATACAAGAAAATAGAAAAGATATATTATGCAAAACAAAAAAGAAGAATAAAAAACGAAATATATGTTATATATAACATATATCCCGCTTTTTAATACCAAAGTATGCAAGAAAACTATTATTTATTATGATTTTACAATGTCCGCAGGCGCAATGCCAGATAAAGAATAACACCGTCTCTGAAACTGCGTGGGTTCAGACCACAAATCTTATGAATACGGTCTAATTTGTATTGTAATGTATTCTTATGAAGAAATAAGGCTTCGCTCGTTCTGGAAAGGGACTGTTCATGTTCAAAGTAACTGGAAAGAACAGAGAGGTCTGCTTCGTCCAGACGGACAAAGGTCTTCTGAAGAAATTCCGAAGCTGCCGTTTCGTTTATTGAACTAAGAAGAATCTCCAGTGTCAGATCATCAAATAATGCATAATTACCGTCTGGCTCAGACAGGGAATTTAATGCAATCCTGGCAGTATCATAAGAGGATGAGACGTTAAAAAGATCCGTTGTACGTCCGATTCCCATCTGAATAGAATCTGAAAGAGTCTGACAAAATCTCTGAAGCTGTTCCAGAGGAAAAGAAGCATCGATAACAGCAATGTATTCTTGTGGATACTGGAACATATATAACCGGATCGAATGATCTGCGAACATCTGTAGAATCTTTTCTTCAATAGAAGAGATTGTAACGGACGCATGATCCGATAACATCCGGATGATAAGAATTCTTTTTGGAGCTGCTGTGTTTATCTCAAATTCATTCAGAAGATCATGGATATAGTTCAGGTCTTCCTGTTTATCAGGAAATGCTTCGGCTGCATCGAAAGATCCGGATCCTGACAGCAGATAGGACAGCAGATACGTGCGCTTTTCCGATAAGGTACGGGAAGCGGCACTTAATTCCTGTTCACGGATGAGCAGCCGGGTAATCTTTTCTGCAAGGTAAGCATATTTGCGGACTTCATCGGGAGAACCGCTGATGCCGATAACGGCGATCAGATAGCCGTTGTGTGTAACAGGAATATTTACACCGGCACTGGTTCCTTTATAGTGTTCACTTTCCAGGACCTCAATGACAGTTCCGGTATCGGCTGCTTTTTTTCCAATTTCATGAAAAGAACCGATGCGGGAAGTGTTGGTACTGGCGTAGATAATTCCATTTTTGTTGATGAAATTTATATCATGGCCGCAGACATCGTGGACGGTGTCTACAATCTGTGTGGCAAGCTGCTTTCCTATATGTGTAATCATATCTATCTCCTAAAGTTGTAATATACAGATGCAATTCTTTTTATAAATTTACATCAAAAAGGATGAAAATGCTGCTTCTTTCGAGTGTATCAGATGTACCCGGATTGCTGCAACAGCACTTGGAATATCACCGGATTCTATGTAACGGATCAGTTCCAGGTGTTCTCGGGCAGCAACCTTGTGGCGCTCCCATATATTTTGTTCTCCAAGGATACGGATTCGCATATTCTGATCATAAATCTGTGAAAGATTCATATTCAGATATTTGTTGCGGCAGGCATTTGCAATGGTTCTGTGAAGCTTATCATCGATCGTACAGAAGACAATAGAATCTTTCTGTTCGTGGATTTCCTGATTCAGGATAGTTTCTGTCTTCGTCTCTAGTTCATGGAGCTTTTCCATATCAATGTATTTGCTGTAAGTTTCAATAATATATGGTTCCATTAACATTCTGGCTTCAAATGTCATGGCAATCTCTTTCATAGTGAGTGGAAGAACGATGATTCCTTTCTTTGGAATGATCTGAATCAGCTGTTCCTGTGCAAGCATATTCAGTGCCTCACGGATTGGAGTACGGCTTGCGTCGATCTCTTCCATCAGCATCATTTCACTTAAGATATCACCAGGTCTGTATTCGCACTGGATAATCTTATGCTTGATCGTCTCATATGCAATCTGTTTCAAATTGGTATCTGTTTTTTTCATAATCTAAAGTCTCCTTTGGAGGTCTCTTATATTCATCTTGCATACAAGATGAATACGTTTTCTTTTTAACAAACCCCTAGTATTATTTAATTATAACAAAGAGCCGGCAAAAAGAAAAATAATTCATGAACATTTTAGACAAAGAAAAGGAGTTCATAATGCGAAAAAGATGGAAAAGAGCAATCGCGGTAATGATGTTTGCGGCTGTTATGGTTTCCGGATGTGGCAGCAATACCGCAAAGAAATCCAGTGCAGAAGAACCGGTCCACATTACTTTCGGACATGGACAGGCAGAAGGACATCCGTATCACATTGCAGCATTACAATTCAAAAAAGAAGTAGAAAAAAAGACAGATCACAGAGTCATCGTTGATGTTCAGCCAAACGGTAACCTTGGGGATGAGCGAGAGATGACAGAAGGACTTCAGCTAGGCACGATAGATATCACTGTAGCAGTTGCAGCAACGCTGAGTGGTTTCGATTCAGAATTGGATGTATTTAACTTCCCGTATCTGTTTGATTCGAGAGAAGAAGCTTTCAAGGTTCTTGACGGAAAGACAGGACAGAAGATATTCAAAGGACTGGAGAAGCAGGGAATAGAGACTTACGGTACATTTGACTTGGGATTCAGAAGTATGACGAATTCAAAGCATCCGATCGAGACACCGGAAGACGCAAAAGGAATCCGCATGAGGACGCTGGAAAGCTCGGTCTGTGTAGATTCATTAAGCGAACTTGGAATTGATGCAGTATCGATGAGCTTTGGAGAATTATTTACAGCATTACAGACGAAAGCAGTAGATGGACAGGAGAATCCGCTCTTTACTATCTATAATTCCAGATTCTATGAAGTACAGAAATATTTATCCCTGACGGAACATTTTTATCCGGTATGTCCGGTTATGGTAAGTGATCTGATGTGGGACAAATTAAGTGATGAGGATGTAGCAATCGTAAAAGAAGAACTGCATGACATGGTCCAGTATGAAAGAAAAGTATCCGGTGAAGAACTGGATAAGACATTACAGGAATTAAAAGATGCAGGCATGGAAGTCAATACCGTAGATAAGAGTAAGTTCAAAGAAGCAATCTCACCGGTATATGAAAAGTACGATGCACAGTACGGAAAACTGTTAAAAGAGATCGAGAAAGCGAAGGAGGAGTAAGCAATGAAAATCATACATGGCATTGATAAAGCAATTAACAAGTTCCTCCGGTTCATCGTCATCATTATGTTAAGCGTGATGTCTGTGGTGGTATTTGCCCAGGTGTTATTCCGGATCGTACATCTGTCGATTCCGTGGAGTGAAGAGCTTTCTAAATATCTGTTGATTTGGAGTACATTCTTAGGTGCCGCGATCTGTATCCGGAAGGGTTCCCTGATTGGACTGGAATTCTTAAAGAACAGTATGAGTGAAGAAAAGCAGAAAATGTTGCAGACGATACTAAACCTGATCGTATGTGCGATGCTTTTATTCTTGATCAACGTCGGCTTCTGGGCGGTAAGGAGAGTATGGTTCCAGATCACACCGGTATTGAAGTTATCCATGGGATTGATGTATGCAGCCATTCCGGTTGGTTCGGTATTCATGCTGATCAATCAGATCCTGGTGACAATCTACTTATGGAAAGGAGAGAAAAACGCATGACAGCATTATTATTTATCAGCATGATCATATTACTGATCGTGGGAGTTCCGATTGCATTTGTGTTATGCGGATCTTCGATCATAGCAATTCTTTCAACGGGAGATATTCATAACGCGATCGTGATACAGCGTATGTTTTCCGGAAGCGGAAGCTTTACATTACTGGCAATTCCATTCTTTGTACTTGCAGGGAACCTGATGAGTTCGGGTGGAATTTCAAAGAGATTAGTAAACTTGTGTAACAGCCTGTTCGGACACATTTCCGGAGGACTTGCCATGGTAGCAATCATTACCTGTGCATTCTTCGCGGCGATATCCGGATCCAGTGCGGCAACTGCAGCAGCGGTTGGAACGATCATTATTCCGGAAATGTTGAAGCACAAATATGATAAAGACTTTGCGGGAGCTACGGTGGCATCTTCGGCAGAATTAGGGGTTATCATTCCTCCAAGTATCGGACTGATCCAGTACGGAGTTGCGACAGGAACATCGATCAGTGATCTGTTCATGGCAGGATTTCTTCCGGGTATCTTCATCTGTCTGGTATTGTGTGTGGTTGCACATTTCTTATGTAAGAAACAGGGATTCGAGCCAAGCAAAAAGGCGACAAGACAGGAAAAGATACAGGCTTTCAAAGATGCGATTCTTGCAATTCTGATGCCTGTCATTATCCTTGGAGGAATTTACAGCGGAGTATTTACCCCGACAGAGGCAGCTGTGATCGCAGTATTCTATGGACTGATTGTAGGAGTCTTTGTATATAAGGAGATTAAATTATCAGACATCCCAAGAATCCTCACTGATTCGGCAATTACAATGTCAACGGTACTTCTAATCATGTCTGCATCAACGATCTTTGGATGGATATTGACAAAGCTTCAGATTCCGCAGGCAGTGGCAAAAGGATTCCTTGGAATCTCAGCAAGCAAATATATCTTCCTTTTACTGGTCAATGTATTACTGCTGTTCATCGGAATGTTCTGCGAGGCAGGAGCTGCTATGGTAATTCTGGCACCGCTTCTTGCACCGGTTGCACAGACTCTTGGAATCGACCTGGTACATTTTGGAATCATCATGATGGCCAACCTTGCGATCGGTATGATGACACCTCCGGTTGGGGTGAACCTGTATGTGGTATGTGATACGGCAAAAGTAAAGATAGAAGGAATGTTCCCATATCTTGTGAAATATTTCCTCGCACTGGTTGCAGGTGTTCTGATCATTACATATGTACCGCAGTTGTCTTTATTACTTGTAAATTTATTTGGCCAATAGGATAGATGAGAGAGAAAAAAGGAAAGCGATATGAAGATTACAGATATTAAAACGATCAAACTTCAGTATCCGTATAAGAAATGGATCGCAGATGGATGTGGAAGCTGCGGTGCACGAGGTGCATTTCTCATCCTGGTCGAGACGGATACGGATTTAACAGGAATTGGTGAATCCGCAACATTTGGCGGATCTATGGATGCGATGGAAGCCATCGTAGAAAAACAGTTAAAGCCGCTGCTTCTGGATGAAGATCCAACGAGGATTGAGTTCTTACACCAAAAGATGATGTGGAATAACTGGGCGAATGGAAGAAAAGGACTGGTGATGGGGGCAGTAAGCGGCATCGATGTTGCACTCTGGGATCTGCTTGGAAAAGCGGCAAAGCTTCCAGTATGTAAGCTCCTTGGACAGGTGACAGATAAAGTACAAGGTTATGCAAGTGCAGGATTCTATGCACCGGGTAAGACGCTGGAAAATCTGCAGGAGGAAATTGAAGGATATATCCGCCGCGGCTTTACAGCATTTAAGATGAAGATTGGAAGAACAAGCAATAATCACAAGATGCGCCTGCAGTTTATGAATAACGGAGATTTTTATCTCACACCGGAAGAAGACAAGGCAAGAATTGAACTGGTCCGCAGAACGATCGGTCCGGATAAGACCTTGATGGTAGATATGAACTGTACCTGGGATCTGGACGATGTGCTGAATGCAAAAGAATTTTTTGTACAAAACGACATCTTCATGGTAGAAGAACCGATCCGTTCGGATGACACCGCAGGATATATCAGACTGACGAAGGAAATGGGCGGCATCAAGGTTGCCGGCATTGAATCCGAACAGGGTGTGTCCAGATTTGCCGAACTGATCAAAGCAGATGCGATGGATGTGGTACAGGCATCACTTGGGTGGGCAGGTGGTTTTAGCGGATGCAGAAATATTGCATCGACAGCACATGCATTTAACAAATTATATACACCACATTCGTTCTTCTCGGCAGTTATGACCGCCGCAAATATACAGTTCGCAGCATCACAGGTCAATATACCGTTTATTGAAGCAGAGGAAAATGAAAATCCGCTCAGGACAGAACTGTTAAAAGAGCCGATCGAGACGGATGAACACATGAACTATTACGTAACAGATAAGCCGGGACTTGGAATCGAGCTGGATCTGGACGTCGTGGAAAAATACATCATAAAATAGGTAACTCTATTCATTTAAAAGTTATATATAAAAACAAAGCATAACAGGAGGATTTTAAAATGAAAGTAGGATTTATTGGATTAGGAATTATGGGAAAACCGATGGCAAAGAACCTTTTAAAGGCAGGACACGAAGTATGTGTCAATGATTTTCATCCGGAATCCGTTGCAGAACTGGTAGAGGCAGGAGCAACAAGTGCAGCAACAAATGCAGAAGTTGCAAAAGATGTAGAAGTAGTGATCACAATGGTACCAAATTCACCAAACGTAAGAGCTGCGCTTCTTGATAAAGACGGTGTCATCGACGGAGCATCTTCTGATACAGTAATTATCGATATGTCATCGATCGATCCGGTAGAATCAAAGAAGATTTCTGCAGAACTGAAAGAGAAAAAAGGTATTGAGATGCTCGACTGCCCGGTATCCGGTGGAGAACCAAAGGCAATTGATGGAACATTGTCTATCATGTGCGGCGGTAACAAAGAAGTATTTGACAAATATGCAGATCTCTTAAAGGCTATGGGAAGCTCTGTAGTATATGTTGGAGAGATTGGTTCCGGTAATGTTGCAAAACTCGCAAACCAGATGGTAGTTGCAGCCAATATCGGTATCTGTGCAGAAGCCATGACATTTGCAAAGAAGATGGGAACAGATCCGGAGTTGGTATACCAGGCAATCCGCGGAGGACTTGCAGGTTCTACAGTTATGGATGCGAAAGTACCGATGATGTTAGAAGGTAATTACAAACCAGGATTCAGAATTGACCTCCATATCAAAGATTTGAATAATGCATTAAATGCATCACATGCAATCAACATGCCGGTTCCTATGACAGCTCATATGATGGAAGTTATGCAGGAACTTAAGAATCATGACGAAGGAAGCTGTGATCATGATGACATTATCCGTTACTATGAGAGAATGACTGGTGTATCTGTTGTGAAAGGAAAATAAACATGAATACAGAGTTTATAAAAGGTGTCATCGTGCCGATCATTACAACGATCGACGAAGATGAAAAAATTGATGAAGCAAAGATGCGTGCACAGGTTGATTATGTGATTGATGGAGGACTTCAGGGAATCCTTGCATTTGGTTCCAATGGTGAGTTCTATCAGATTGAAGAAGACGAGATGGAACGTGGATTCCGGATCATTGTTGACCAGGCAGCAGGAAGAGTTCCGGTATACTTTGGAATCGGTGCAATCAATACAAAAAAATGTGTCCGTCTGGCCAAGATGGCGGTCGAAAATGGTGCAAAGGGAGTATCTATCTTACAGCCAATGTTCCTGAAACCGAATTTTGATGAGTTATTCTTACATTTTAAAACAATCGCAGAAGCAGTTCCAGATACACCGGTATTGTTATATAATAATCCTGGAAGAGTCGGATACACCTTAAGTGCAGATCTGGTAGAAAAGCTGGCACACGAAGTGGACAATATTGTCGGAATGAAAGATACATCCGGTGATATCACACAGACGGAAGAATTCATCCGCCGGAACAGAGATGTCGGATTCAAGGTATTTGGCGGAAAAGATACACTGTTATATGCAAGCCTGTGCATCGGGGCAGTCGGCGGGGTATGCACAGCCGGTAACTTCATGCCGGAACTGATCGTTGATATCTATAACAAATATGTGTCAGGTGACATAACAGGTGCACTGAAAGCACAGTATAAATTAAATCCGGTCCGTCTGGCCATGGATGCAGCAAGCTTCCCGGTAGCAGCAAAGGATATGGCAGCGATGAGAGGCAGAGACGTAGGAAGTCCATATTTACCAAATCTTTCCACACCAGAAGGTGCATCTTATGACAAGATGAGAAAGGAAATGGAAAAAGCAGGATTAATTTAGCATGAAACATACAGTAATATTAAGAAATGGAGATCAGGTTCCGGCCCTTGGACTTGGAACCTGGTATCTCGGCGAAGACAGGACAAGAAGAAAGCAGGAGCTTGAAAGTTTAAAGGAAGGTGTCTATGCAGGTATGACACTGATTGATACCGCTGAAATGTATGGAAACGGTAAGGCAGAAATTCTCGTAAAAGAAGCTATGAGAGATATTCTTCAGGATATGAAACGAGAGGAGTTATATCTTGTCTCCAAGGTACTTCCGAATCACGCAGGAAAAGGGAAACTAGAGACGGCACTGGATAATACATTGATGCGGATGGGCATAGAGCAGCTGGATCTGTATCTGTATCACTGGCGTGGAAGTTATCCGTTGGAAGAGACAGTTGCAGAGTTGGAACGAGTAAAAAAAGCAGGTAAGATCAGAGAATGGGGCGTCTCAAACTTTGATATTGACGATATGGAAGAACTTTGGGAGATTCCGGGCGGACAGAACTGCCTGGTCAATCAGGTGTTATATCATACCGGCTCCAGAGGGATAGAATATAGTCTGCTTCCGTGGATGAGAGAACATGAAGTAGCACTGATGTCTTACTGCCCGCTTGCACAGGCAGGAACATTAAAATATGGACTTATGACACATCCGGTGTTAGTCAGACTGGCAGAAAAATATAATGTAACTGTAGAGCAGATCATGCTTGCATGGAATATCCGCGACGGACATACAATCGCGATTCCAAGAAGTGGAAAGGCAGAGCATACGCTGCAGAATGCAGAAGCGGATCAGATAGAGCTTTCAAAGGAAGATTATCAGGCCATCGACAGGGCATTTCCCAAGCCTGTGAGAAAAGAGTATCTGGATATGCAGTAAAAAATAAAAAGCTTTTGACATATTTATAAGATGATGTTAATCTAGTTATAGAAAAAGAGTGCTACCGATAGACGGTTAGTCCGATAATAATCTAGTAAAAATAGTCGCCTGGTTTGTCAGACTGTGGGCGGCTATTTTTGTGTCTTGTGCGCCTAGCGGCGCACGTTTCTAACGGGTTAAAGTCCCGAATCCGCCCGGT
>ERZ894191.457-NODE-457-length-33821-cov-9.541403_pt1 | contig 33821 bp, 18 predicted proteins | sample MGYA00380282_ERZ894191 | MGnify/ENA primary metagenome ERZ894191 (study PRJEB32331, sample SAMN06328485) | human gut metagenome | biome: human gut microbiome; feature: stool | host: Homo sapiens | collected 2013-02-21 ...
GGATGTGCCGACCTCTCGCTTCATTTCTTCAATGGCGCGGGCCGTGCCTTCGCTGCCGTACAATGTGCCGATGGCCTGCTCGGTCGCGCGGCGCGTGGAGATCATCGGCACAACGCGCTTATGCGAAGCGGCCTTAATCTCTTCCTGCGCAACGAAGTTCAACGGGTCGCTCATGGCGACAAAGAGCTCGTCTTTTACAAGCTTTACCGGCACCACGTTGTATTTTTTCGCGATGGCGCGCGGCACAAATTTGGCGAGCTCCAACGGAATGGAGATCGCCGTTAAATCGATGAAATCGACGCCGAGTTGCATTTGCAGTGCTTCAATGAGCTGCCGTTCCGTGATGATATTACTTTCAATCAGAACGTCGCCGAGACGTTCTTTCTTTTGCTTTTGAATGGTCAGCGCTTCTTCAAGCTGCTCCTGCGTAATGGCACCTGCCGCAATCAGCAGATCGCCAAGTCGCATATAAGCCATGGAACGTCCTTCCTTTCTAAATCGAGCTTCGTATATTTATGCTGCTTTTCGCATAATTTAGCAGTTTTATATACTTAAAATGCAAAACCGCGTCCAAAATTCTCATTTTCTGCATAAAGCACCAGAATTGCAATATTTGCGCTATTATTTTATCATATCAATACTATGATTTCAACCTTCTTGTGGAGAAATTCCCTACAGAAATTTGTTTAATTCTTAAGAATCATTTTGTGAGTTTCTGCACATTGGCGCTTTTGATTAAAGCAGGCACACCGCCGTTTTATGGCTTTTATCGGTTATTTTTCTTGCAATATTTGCGCACCGCTTTTGTGATTTTTTCAAGATTGAGCGGCTTTGTGAGGTGCTCGTTCATACCGGCTTTGCGGCTGCGGGCGGCGTCGTCGGAAAACGCGTTTGCCGTCATGGCGAAGATGGGCACGGTCTCCGAATCCGGGCGGTCGAGCGCACGGATTTTCTCTGCCGCCTCCAAACCGTTCATCACGGGCATCATGATGTCCATTAAGATGAGATCATACGCACCCGGGGCCGAGGCTTTGAATTTCTCCAAGCCCTCTGCGCCGTTCCATGCTTTTGTAACCTCGGCGCCGCTGTCCTCAAGCAGGAACGCCGCAATCTCCATGTTCACTTCGTTATCCTCCACAAGCAACACATGCAGCCCGCGGAACACGGTGGTATCGGTCTCTTCCTCCGGCTTTTCGGCATCAGACGCCGCGGGGTCGAGCTTCAGCGGAATCTCCGTGATGAATGTGGTGCCCACGCCCTTTTCGCTGACCACGGTGACGGTGCCGCCCATGGCATCTACGAGTTTTTTCACGATGGAAAGGCCGAGACCCGTACCCTGATACGTAGTGCGTGCACCGGAATTTTCCTGCGAGAACGGTTCAAACATATGCTTTTGGAATTCCTCGCTCATACCGTAGCCGTTATCTTCACAGGTAAAACGGTAACGAACGGTGTTCTCCGTTTGTGAAACGATGCTGCACGTAGCATGTACATAACCGCCGGCTCTGCCATACTTGATGGCGTTGCCGCCGATGTTTTGTAAGACCTGTCTTAAATGCAGCGGGCTGCCGATGACATGCTTTTCGCCCTTATCTTCCATTGTGACGGTATACGTAATACCGCGCGCCTGCGCTTGTGTGGAGAGCAGCACACCCACATCGTGCAGCAGCTCGTTCAAATCGAACGGCACTTCCTCAAGCTGCATTTCGCCGGATTCCAGCTTGCTCATATCGAGCACATCGTTTACAAGCTCTAAAAGAAAATCCGAAGACCGCATAATCTTTGCGCGGCATTCCGCCTGCTTTTTCACGTCGTTCGGGAAACGGTCGGCGATTTGCACCATGCCGCGGATGCCGTTGATCGGCGTGCGGATATCATGGCTCATGCGGCGCAGAAAATCCGTTTTGGCGGCGTTTGCAAGGGTAGCTTCCTCTGCCGCGCGGCGCAGGTTTTCCTGATATTCCATATCGCGCTCCTTTTGCTCCGAAACATCGCGGAACAAAAGCATGAGCGAACTCGGCTTTTCCCGGTGCGTAAAGCGGCGCTGCGGCACAAGAAGCAGCTGGTACCACTTGCCCTCCACATCTTCCATTGTGAAGCCGTCAAAAGCCTTGCCCTCTAAGCGCTGCTGAGCGGTATCGAGGTCCGTAAACGCACGGAATTCCTCCCGGTACGCCTCGGCTACGCGCTCGGTGTTAAACTTTTCCAGCATGGCTTTTGCGCTTAAAACACCGTTTGTGATTGCTTTCATGCGCTCACTCTGCACAATGGGCTCCCATGTATCGTCCTGCGGGTGAATGAGCAGGTTTGACAGGTAGATGCTCGAAATGGCGCTGACAAGGTGGTATTCCTTTTCCATACGCAGCATGCGACGCTTTTTACTGTACTGCCGCCAAATAAGGTACCCCATGCCGCAGAACAGGTAGATTGCCGTAAACAGAAGCATCCAACCGCGGCGGTCTGCGTAGACTACGCAGCTCGGAAAAAAGGCATACAAGTAATAATCTCTGTATTGGGTAAACATACCGTACCATGTACCGTTGTCATTTTTTAATTGCAGCAATGTGTTCGGTGTAAGTTTATCCCCTCCAACAAGCACGTCGGCAATAGGATAATACTGCACAAGCTTTTCCTCCAGCTGCTCGCAATTCGTGCTGATAACGCGCGTGCCGTCCGTGATGATGACGATCACATCCTGCCGAAACATTTCAACATCCAGCATGGTGGAGAGAGAAAGCTCATTTTTATCGTTTTGAAAGCGCGTGACATCCGTATAGCAAATAACGAGTCCCGGTTTATCCTGCCGTGCGGAAATGGCGTAGTTATACGTATTGCCGTTTAAACAGATCTGGTCAGCATAGGTTTTCTGCGGATAGTTCAAAATATCCGCCGCATTTTTGTCCTCTGTTATCCGGTTGAGCAGTAGGGCTTCGTCGTTGCCCGCTTTGTCGTAATGAGCCAGCACGGAGAAATCTTCATCCAAAACAAAAATGCCGGTCAAATACTGAAATTTCGCATAGCGCTGCAAGCGGTTTTCATTTAAAAGTGCATCTTCCTCTTCGTAACGGTACGCCGTCAGCGTTTTAACTTTATTCAAAACACTTTGCAGTGCTTCGGTGGTATCGGCCAAGCGGTAGTTGTCGTACTTGCGGCAGCTCGTCTGCATAAAAGCAAGCACATCCTCAATGTCCGTTTTCGCCCTGTTCTGTTCATGCTGTGTTACACCCGCAAACACCGGCAGCAGTACAATAAGACCGAGAAGAAGCGTGACGATCCACTGCATGACCGTTTCCAGGCTCGGCTTATGAAGCTTCAATTTTGTTTTCCCTTTGAACTTCGGCATCACTCGGTACCTCCGTTCACGCTTTTTTCGGCGTCCAACCCATATTTTTTCACAATAGCGGCCGTCGTGCCGTCTTCGCGCATTTCAAGCAGCGCCTGCGTCAGCTTTTCCGCCAGTGCTTCATCGCCGTCCGGTTTAAACGCCACGCCCACGGCGTCGCTGCACACGCTCATGTTGAGGTAGCGGTAGCTGTCCGGGTATTCGTCGGTATATAACTTCAGCGAGCTTTCATGCCCGATAATCGCATCCGCATAGCCCTTGCGCAGCGAAGTAAACACCTCGCCCACCGTGCTGAATGTGGAAAGGTTCGAAATCTCCGGCAAATTCGGATTCAGCCCTTCTAAAATAATCTCCTCGCTTGTAGAGCCGGCCTGCACCGCCACGCACTTCCCGTCAAGGTCTTCAAGCGTTTCAATCTCGCTGTCCGCCGGTACCACGACCACGCGCTGCGTATACATATACGGTCCTGCCCAGATAAACTCATCTTCTCTGTCGTCCATCGTCAGGCAGCTCCAAAGGCAGTCCACATAGTCTTCGTTCAAAAGCTCGAAGCGTCTGTCGATATCGAGCTCCACGAAGACCGGCTCATACCCGATACGCGCGCAGGCTTCCTCGGCGATCTCCACATCGATGCCGGTATAGTTGCCGCCGATATTGCGGTAAAAATACGGCGCATACGTTGTGCCGCCGATACGTATTTTCGGTTTTTCCGTCTCCGGTTGCTGTGCCGTATCGCTGCATGCGCAAAGCAGCGCAATAAGCGTGGCAAAAAGCAAAAGGATCCAAGCCTTTTTTCGCATATTTTTTCCTCTGTTTTCTATGTGATGTGATTTGAATACGGCACTCCAAAACCGCTGCTTTTCCGGGTGTTTTTCGGGGCTGAGCCACCGTTGCTTTTCTCAAAATACGCTCTGATTTATAGATTTAGTATAGCGTACTTTCCGCTGATTTTCAATTATTTTTTATGTTCTGTGCATAAATAACTTGTTTTTCTGCATTTTCGACGCGACGTGTGCGTAAAGACAATTCTAATGTGTGAAAAGCCGGAAGAATCTGTGCATTTTACCTTGTTTTCTGCGCCTTATTATGCTAAAATCAAGTCAAAAGCACCAGTCTTTACGAACCCCCAAACCGTTATAGAAAAGGAGTTGCAACTATGAGGTATCTCGATAAACGCGTGGAGCGTATTTGTGATGAGCTTTACCGTCTGCGCATCGTGCAGCGCATTCCGCTGACCGACCTTATCTGCAAAAAGGGCACGTATATCCGCCCCGAAGCAGCAGATGCCGCTGCGCCGCCGTGGACGTCGTTTGACAGCCGCACCATGCACTGGTACGGCCCGGACGAGCACTATTGGTTCCGCACGGAATTCACCGTGCCGAAAACGCTTAACGGCAAGGCAATGTGGCTGAATGTGCGCACGCAGATCGAAGGGGACGACGGCAAAAACCCGCAGTTTTTGCTGTTTGTGAACAACGTGCCCGTGCAGGGCATGGACATGAATCACCGTGACGTGCTGCTTTCCCCGAAAGCGATTTCCGGCGAAAAGCTTGTGTTCGACTTGCAAGCGTACACCGGCACCATCCACAACGAATTCAATCTCTTTATGGAAATTCAAGAGATTGACCCGGAGATTGAAGCGCTGTATTATGACTTGAAAGTGCCGGTTGAGGCGTTTTCGCGCATGGAAAAGGAAGACCGAAACCGCATGCTGCTGGAAAACGCGCTGAACGAAGGCATAAACCTGCTCGACCTGCGCACGCCATACAGCGGGGAATTTTACGCTTCCGTGCGCGCGGCTTCCGCATATCTAAAAAAAGCGGTCTACACCGACCTTGCGGGACACGATGACGTGATTGCAAGCTGCATCGGCCACACGCACATCGACGTGGCATGGCTGTGGACGGTCGCCCAGACGCGTGAAAAGACCGCGCGCAGCTTTGCGACGGTTTTGAAGCTTATGGACGAATACCCGAATTATCACTTCATGTCCAGTCAGCCGCAGCTTTATTATTTCTTAAAAGAGCGTTATCCGGAGCTGTATGCGCGCCTGAAAGAGCGCGTGAAGGAAAAGCGTTGGGAGCCGGAGGGCGGTATGTGGCTGGAAGCCGACTGCAACCTGACGAGCGGCGAAAGCCTTGTGCGCCAGTTCATTCACGGCAAGCGCTTCTTCCGCGAGGAATTCGGCGTGGATAACCGCATTTTGTGGCTGCCGGACGTGTTCGGCTACTCCGGCGCGCTGCCGCAGATTATGAAAAAGAGCGGCATCGATTACTTTATGACGACGAAGCTTTCGTGGAACCAGTTCAACGAAGTGCCATTCGATACATTCGAGTGGCGCGGCATTGACGGCAGCGAAGTGCTGACGCATTTTATCACCACGCTCAGCATCGGCCAGAACGTGCAGAACTTCTTCACCACCTACAACGGCATGCTGCACCCGGATGCCATTATGGGCGGCTGGGAGCGCTACCAAAACAAAGACATCAACAACGATATTCTCATCGCTTACGGCTACGGTGACGGCGGCGGCGGCCCGACCCGCGATATGCTGGAGACGAGCAAGCGCATGGAAAAAGGCGTTTTGGGCATCCCGAAGGTGCGGCAGGTCTTCGCGCGGCAGTATTTTGACGAACTGAACGAGCGCGTAAAAGACAACAAACGCCTTCCCACGTGGGAAGGTGAGCTCTACTTCGAGTATCACCGCGGCACATACACCTCCATGGCGCGCAACAAGCGCGGCAACCGCAAAACAGAGCTGGGACTCATGGACTTGGAGCTTTTGAGCGTACTGGCAGCACCGCAGCTCCCCTACCCCGCGGAAGCGCTCGACAGCCTGTGGAAAAATACGCTTTTGAATCAATTCCATGATATTCTGCCCGGTACCGCCATTCACGAGGTCTACGAGCAGACGAAAAAGGAATACGACGCGATGGCGGAGACGATCTCTGCGCTTTCTGCCGACCGCATGCAAGCGATTGCGCCGCCGGGCGAGGGCATCACGGTGTTCAACACGACGGGTAAAACGCGCAATGATATCGTTGTACTTGAAAATTGCACCGCAAATGCACTTTCCGACGGCAAAAATACTTATCCCGTGCAGCAGACCGAAAACGGTGCTGTGGCGTTCCTGCCCGACTTGCCGCCGAAGGGCTACAAGTGCTTTGCGCCGATCGAAGCAGGCAGCTTTGAAAACCCGCTGCACATTGACGGCAGCACGATCACGACGCCGTTCTACACGGTTGAATTTGATGAAAACGGGCTCATCACGCGCCTTTATGACCGCAAAAACGACCGCGAGACCGTTCAGCCCGGCAAATATGCGAACCTGATGCGCATGTACGAGGACAAGCCGATGCACTACGACAACTGGGACATCGACTGCTACTATACGGAGAAATTCTGGGACGTCACCGACGTGCAGCGCATGGAATGGACGGAACGCGGCCCCGTGCGCGCAACTCTCGAGATTGAGCGCACGGTCAGCCGTTCGGTCATCTGCCAGAAAATTCACTTCTACGCCGCGTGCCCGCGCATCGACTTTGAGACAACGGTCGACTGGAAAGAGCACCAGCACCTCCTGAAAGCCCACTTCCCGATGGACGTACACACGGACGAAGCAACATTTGAGATTCAGTTCGGCAACGTGACGCGCAAAACACATCAGAACACGAGCTGGGATCAGGCACGCTTTGAGAGCTGCGGCCAAAAGTGGATCGATGTTTCCGAGGGGCACTACGGCATCAGCCTGTTAAACGACTGTAAATACGGCCACTCCGTGCACAACGGCGAAATGGCGTTGACGCTCATCAAATCCGGCACAGAGCCGAACCCTGTCGCCGATCAGGAGATGCACGTATTCACCTACGCGCTCTACCCGCACGCCGAAACATGGCGCGGCGCCGAAACCGTAGCGCAGGCGTACTTCCTGAATCAGCCCGTGCGCGCCACCGCAGGCGGCACAGCAGGCGAAGCGTACTCGCTCGCAAGCGTAGACGCCAAAAACGTCATTTTGGAAACCGTCAAGCAGGCGGAAGACGGCGACGGCGTGATCGTGCGTCTGTACGAATGTGAAAACGCCCGCACAACGACAAAACTGCATTGGAACCGCCCCATCGCTTCCGTCACGGAGTGTGACTTGCAGGAGAATGCGCTCACGGATGTCCCGGTCGAAGGCGGTACATTCAAATTCACCATCAAGCCGTATGAGATCAAGACGTTCCACATCTGTTAATCAAAAATAAAGCACCGGCGGCTGTACCCGAGTTGGGCGCAGCCGCCGGCTTATTTTATGAGGTGATATGTTTTGAGGAGCGCCACGCGCCGCTTGCCGATCTCGACACTTTTTCTAAGGCTCGTACGGTTTTGAATGTTTTCCTTACCGTAGCGTATAAGCCGCCTTCCCCATGCGGCAGGCAAGCTATGCGGCGCGCAATGCAGCGCTTTTGCAGAGGGGAACGCCGCACGCAGTACGGAAAAGCGCTCGCGTTTTCCTGCATGTTGCACAGCCGCCGCGTGCAGCGTCATGTTCGCACCGTGCAAGCGGCTTTTTTCTGCCGCACCGTGCACGCCGCCTGCCAAAATATCCTCTAAAAGCGTAGTCTCATCCGGCGCAGGGTGCACGCGAAGCAGCGCTAAGCTTTCCGTTTTCTCAAAGCCAAGGTACTTCTCGCCGATTTCAAAGAGCGCCGTCAAAAATTCGAGTGCCGAAAGCTTTTCGCAGCAGCGGCGCAAATGCAATTCGTCAAGCTCCTTTTCATGCTTTTCGGCAAACAACAGCAAATCACACACCGCGCGGATGCCGCACCCACCGTGCAGAAAATGCTTTAAGCTGTGGCACAAAAGGTACAAAAACGTCTCGTTCGCGCCGAGCGTATAAATTTCTTCGCCCTGCACGAAAACGGTTTCCGTGCGCAGCTTTTCATGCGCAAAAAAAGTGTTCATGTGCCCATACGCATCGTTTTCCGGGAACGCCGCGCCGTGCAGTTCTAAAACGAGCGGACTGTCGGGCAGGTAAAATGTCTGCTCAAGCGGATCGACACTCTCCCCTGCTGTGCGGCAGCCGAGCCGCAATAAAGCATCGTGTATGCGGTCAAATTCACCCGAAACCGCCAGTAAATCGACATCCGAGAACAGCCGCAGCTCCGGCTTCGGGTACAACGCAGCGCACACCGGGCCTTTCAGCACGAGCGGATGCAATTTCATTTCGCGTAACTTGTTGTAAAGCTGCAAAAATACCTGCGTTTTCAAAATCTGCTCTGCCGTTTGGCAAAACGCCATTTGCCGCGAAGCTTTCAGTGCCTTGCCGCACGCATCAAGAACAAACGGCAGCACGCCGTGGCGCACCGCTTGGCGCAAAAGCTCCGTCTGTGTTTCCTGCGGCAGCACACCGAGCATCGCTTTTTCGTTATGTATCGCTGCTTTCAACGCTTTTAAAAGCAAACTATCCGCCTGTTTCATCGCCTGCTCCTTTTATTCTTCCGATATACCCAAAGTATAGCAGGACAAAACCGCGCAACAAAACGAAAAAAGGCACCCGCCGTGAAAAATCACAAGCGAGCGCCTCTTATGTTATCTCAAGCTAAAGTTCGTTTTATGTACGAATTACATCGTAACAAAGATGAACTTAATGACGAAGAGCGCAGCGATAATGGTGATACCGATGTCGTTCTTCTTGTACTTACCGGTGAGGAGCGTGATGAGCACATAAGCGATCGCGCCGATACCGATACCGTTGGAGATAGAGTAGGTCAGCGGCATCATAATGAGAGCGAGGAACGCCGGAACAGCGCTGCGCAGGTCGGACATATCGACCTTTGCGAAGCCCTTCATCATCAGAACGCCGACATAGATGAGTGCCGGAGCCGTAGCGCAGGTCGGAACAAGAGAAGCGACCGGGCTGAGGAACAGGCAAACCGCGAAGCAAATTGCAACAACAAGGCTCGTAAGGCCGGTTCTGCCGCCGGCACCAACGCCAGCAGCGGACTCAACGAACGTGGTGCAGGTGGAAGTACCGCAAACAGCGCCTGCAACCGTTGCAACGGAGTCGCTGGTCATGCACTGGTTAACGTTGATCGGATCGCCGTTCTTATCCAGCATGTTTGCCTGAGAAGCGGTGCCGTACAGGGTGCCGATGGTGTCGAACATATCGACGAGGCAGAACGTAACAACGAGCATGATTGCGGAGAAGATGCCGCCGATCTCAGAGCCCGTGAACGCACGCTGCCAAGCGTCAGCCTGGAACACACCGGTGATGCCGATGGAGCCGAAATCCTTAAAGGTCTGGCCGATCTGGCTCATGTCGAAGGTCGGGGTCGTGCCGGAAAGGAGATAGTACAGAACGGAAACGCCTGCGATGCTGATGAGCACGCCGCCCTTGACGTTGTGCTTTTCAAGAATTGCAATAACGAGCAGACCGAGGAATGCGAGAATAGCCGGCATAAATGCCTTTGCATCTTCAACATCCGCAAAGAACGCGCCTGCCTTCAGTGCGCCGTGGATATCGACAAACTGAACGAGCGTGTACTGGTTAGCCTGGATGATGCCGACATTCTGGAAGCCGAGGAAAGCGATGAACAGACCGATACCGGCCGGGATTGCTTTCTTGAGGCAGTCCGGAAGAGCCTTTGCAACCTTGACGCGGAGACCCGTGACAGAGAACAGCAGGAAGACGATACCGGAAACCAGAATGATGACGAGGCCTGCATGGTAGCCCTTGATGACGTCGCCGCCGGTAATGATCTCCGGCAGGATGAAGGATACGAAGAAGAAGGAGTTCAGACCCATGCCGCAAGCCTGTGCAAACGGCATCTTCGCATACAGAGCCATCAGCAGCGTACCGATGATTGCTGCCAGAATGGATGCGACATACACAGCGTTCCAAATCTGCTGGAAGGCCGGGTCGGCATCCGGAGCCAGATGGTTAAAGCCAACAATCTGGTTCGGGTTCGTGACTACGATGTAAGCCATCGCGAAGAACGTCGTGAGACCGGCAATGATCTCTGTGCGGACGTTCGAGCCACGCTCGGAAATTTTGAAGAATTTGTCCAAGGATGTTCACTCTCCTATAAATTAAAGAATTTCCTGTTCTTCGTTTTTTTGACCAGTTATGGTTTGCACACATCGGAAAAACAGGAATTGTTACCTATAGTATAGCCTCTAATTTTGCGAAAATCAAGAGAAAACCGAATAAAAAGTCACATTTTGTTCATAAGCTGTTTATGATTTGGAAAAAAAGAGTTTTTTGTGCATTTCGGCTAAGGCTATCCTGTATTTTGCTGTTTTTCTCGAATTGCACCGCCGTTTTTGCGTTTTAAAATGCGCTTCTTTTTGATCACCTATAAAGTTTTCATGAATATGCCCCTATCGCTTGCTTTTTTATGCTGTTCCATGCTATACTGATTTATATGCCGCGCGCGGGGAATCCGCGCGAAAGAAAGGAAAGTGTTCCCGAACCATGAACCTACTCACAAAGCTGTTCGGCAGCTACAGCAAGAAAGAATTAAAGCGCATTGAACCGCTTAAGCAAGCGGTGCTCGCGCTCGATGACAAATACACAAAAATGACAGATGAGGAGCTGAAGGGCCAGACCGCCGTGTTGAAAGAGCGCCTCTCCCTCGGCTCTTCCCTTGACGACATCCTGCCCGAAGCGTTTGCAACGTGCCGCGAAGCCATGTGGCGCGTGCTCTCCATCAAGCCGTTCCCGGTGCAGATTATCGGCGGCATCATTTTGCATCAGGGTCGCATCGCCGAGATGAAGACCGGCGAAGGCAAGACGTTCACCGCTGCCCTCCCGGCGTACCTCAACGCTTTAAGCGGCAAGGGTGTGCACATCGTCACCGTCAACGATTACCTTGCAAAATATCAGGGTGAAATGATGGCGCGTGTGTTCAACTACCTCGGTCTCACCGTAGGCCTTGCCATCCCCGGCATGGAGCCGGACGAAAAGAAAAAAGCCTACGCCTGCGACATCACATACGCAACGAACAATGAGATCGGCTTTGACTACCTGCGTGACAACATGGTCACCTACAAGGAGCGCAAGGTGCAGCGCGGCCATAACTTCGCCATCGTGGACGAGGTGGACTCCATCCTCATCGATGAGGCGCGTACCCCGCTCATCATTTCCGGTCAGGGCGAGCAGTCCACGGAGCTTTACAACGTCGCCGACCGCTTTGCCAAAACGCTGCGCCCCATCCGCGTGGCGGAGACGAACGAAAAGGAAGACAATGACGAGATCTACGAGGATTACGATTATATCATCAATGAAAAGCAGAAGACCGCAACGCTCACCAAGCGCGGCGTAAAAAAAGCCGAGCAGTTCTTCAGCTTGGAAAACCTCACGGACCCGGACAACATCACCATTCAGCACCACATCAATCAGGCGATCAAGGCGAACGGCATCATGCAGCGCGATATTGATTACGTCGTGCGCGACGGCGAAGTCATCATCGTTGATGAATTTACCGGCCGTCTGATGTACGGCAGACGCTACAACGAAGGTCTGCACCAGGCCATTGAAGCGAAGGAAGGCGTGAAAATCGCGCGCGAAAGCAAAACGCTTGCAACCATCACGTTCCAGAATTTCTTCCGCCTTTACAACAAGCTCTCCGGCATGACCGGCACGGCCATGACCGAGGAATCCGAGTTCAGCGAAATTTACAAACTGGACGTTGTAGAGATTCCGACAAACAAGCCGATGATTCGTGAAGACTGCCCGGACGTTGTTTACAAGACCGAAAAGGGCAAGTTCAATGCCGTTATCAACGACATCATCGAGCACCACGAAAAAGGCCAGCCGGTGCTGGTCGGTACCATCACGATTGAAAAATCCGAGCAGCTCAGCGCCATGCTGAAGCGCCGCGGCATCAAGCACGAAGTTCTGAACGCAAAGTACCATGAAAAAGAAGCCGAAATCGTCGCACAGGCAGGCCGTAAGGGCGCCGTGACCATCGCAACGAACATGGCCGGCCGTGGTACGGATATTCTGCTCGGCGGTAACGCAGAGTTCATGGCGCGTGCCGAAATGCGCCGCATGCAGTTCTCTGAGGAGCTCATCGGCGAGGCTTCCGCCTACGGCTACACGGACGATGAAGAGATTTTGAATGCCCGCAAGACATTTGCGGAGCTCAACAAAAAATACAAAGCGGAGATTGCGCCGGAGGCAGAGGAAGTCCGCAAGCTCGGCGGCCTGTACATCATCGGCACGGAGCGCCACGAATCTCGCCGTATCGATAACCAGCTGCGCGGCCGTGCGGGCCGTCAGGGCGATCCCGGTAAGAGCCGCTTCTACATCTCTCTTGAAGACGACCTCATGCGTCTGTTCGGCGGCGACCGCATCCAGACCATTATGGACCGCCTGAATGTGGACGAGGACATGCCGATCGAAGCGTCTATCCTCTCCAACACCATCGAAAACGCACAGAAGAAGGTCGAGGGCAGAAACTTTGCCATTCGTAAGAACGTTCTGCAGTATGACGACGTGATGAACCGCCAGCGCGAGATCATCTATGAGCAGCGCGACCGCGTGCTGAACGGCGACAACGTGAAGCCGCAGATTATGTCCATGATCGATCAGGCCATCGAAGCGAACGTCAAGCGCTTCTTGCCGGAGAACACCCTGCACGACGACTGGGATCTCCGCGGTCTGCGCGACCACTACCTCGGCTGGATGGTCAATCCGGATGAGCTGCACTATGAGGGCCAGGCGTTTGAGGATCTCGAGCAGCAAACGGTCATCGATTTTCTCAAGGAGCGTGCGCACAAGCTTTACGACCTGCGTGAAAAGGCGTTCACCCCGCCGATCATGCGTGAAGTGGAGCGCGTGGTGCTGCTGAAGAACGTCGATACGCAGTGGATGGATCACATTGATGCGATGGATGAGCTCCAGAAGGGCATCCGCCTGCGTGCCTACGGCCAGCAAGACCCGGTCATTGCATACCGCGAAGAGGGCTTTGACATGTTTGACGCGATGATCGACACGATCCGCGAAAACACCGCCCGCATGATTCTGACTGTGCGCCTGAAGACGCCGGAAGCACCGAAGCGTGAAGCCGTCGCCAAGGAGACCGGCACAACATCCTCCGATACGCCGGCCGTCAAGCAGCCGGTGCGCAAAAACGGCAAAAAGCCCGGCAGAAACGACCCGTGCCCGTGCGGCAGCGGCAAGAAATACAAGAAATGCTGCGGCAGAAATGAATCCTAATTCATAATCAAATCTATGAAAGACTTAGCTTTTTTACATTTAGATAATCACGACAGCCGTTTGAAGTACTACCATCTGTTCATGACCATGCCGGCGGAAACGGAAATTCCGCATTACGATCTGCCCGCGGGGTATTCGTTCACAACCTACACCCCCGGCGACCGCGATACGTGGATTGAGATTGAAAAATCGGCGAAAGAGTTTTCGACTTTTGAGGAAGGCGTGGACGCGTGGCAGCGCTACTACGGCAAGCACGAAGACGTTCTGCCCGACAGAATGTTCTTCATCGTCGACCCGAACGGCAAGAAGGTTGCGACCGCAACGGCGTTTTTCGATGAAAAGCTGCCCGGCGGCTGGCTGCATTGGGTTTCCGTAAGCCGCGATGCACAAGGCAAGGGACTTTCCCGCCCGCTCATCGCGCACACGCTGCACCGTTTGCAGGCGCTCGGCTACAAAGAGCTGTTCGTGCCCACCCAGACCACCACGTGGGTCGCCGCAAAGCTGTACCTTGATTTCGGCTTCCGTCCCGTGCCGGAGAATTTGGAAGAAGATCATTTCGGTTGGCGCATGCTGAAAACGCTGACCGACCACCCGGCATTAAAAGAGCTGGAACCCGTCGAGGTTGACGAATTACTGAATAAATAAGAAAGCGACCGCTTTTCGAGTATTCGGAGAGCGGCCGTTTTGTATTGTAAGCTTGCGTTAACATGACAAAAGCCCTACCGGGAATTTTCTCGGCAGGGCTTTGCTGTTGCTGTTTACTTTTCCAGTGCCTCGCAGCGCTCGTAAATTTCAAACGCGGCTCTGGCGTTGTGGTACGGGCACTTCCACGGGCCGCACAGCAGGTGTGAATTTTCCTCGTCCGGGGAATTTTTACCGCTTGCAAACCACTCGCCCGCCGGGCCGTTGATGATTTCGGCTTTGATGTATGCCCAGCTCTTCAGCGCGGAATCGAGATACTTCTCGTCGCCCGTAATCTGCCATGCGTTCACACTGCCGACAACGGCTTCCGCCTGCACCCACCAGACCTTATTCGGCACAGCGATGCCGCCTTCTTCGTGACCCTCGTCAAACAGACCTCCGTCCGTATCCATGCCGTGGCTCAGCGTGAAGTTCACCATGTTGATGGCAATCTCCTTCGCTTCCTCAAGGAGCTCTTCCGCACGGGCTTTATCTGCGCCGTACTTTTCGAGCACTTCGGCAGCTTCCGTCAACAGCCAGGAGCCCTCAATGTCATGGCCGAACGAAACCTCGCCCGGCAGCGGCTCCATTTTATCGTTGAAAAACATGACAAAATGGTGGTGCTCGGTGTCGTAAATTCTGCGTGCGGTGATCTCGATGAGGTTCACAAGGCTCTCCTCCACGCAGGCATCGTGGCGAATACGGAAGTAGCACGTCATCGGCTCCAGAATGTGGATGTGCGTGTTCATGGAAAGGTTGCCCGCCTCCGTAATGGCGCCGTTGCTGCTGCCCGTGCCGCGTGCGTTTTCAAGATAATAGTTGCCCTCTTTGCACTCGTTTTCGATGTAATCATACGTCATATCGGCATACCTGCGTGCTTCCTCGCTGCCCGTTGCGCGGACGTACTCGGAGAACGCATACAGCAAAAAGCCCTGGCCGTAGGTCATTTTCGTGTCGTCTTCCACAGAGCCGTCTGCATGCAGCATCCAGAAAACGCCGCCGTTTTTGTGGTCCCAGAAGCGCTCGACAATATAGTTAAACGCGCGGTCGGCGAGCTCCTTATACTTCTCGTCGCCGAAAATGCGGTACGCGCCCGCAAATGTCCACAGCAAACGTGCATTCAGCACGAGGCCCTTGGACGCGTCCTTGTGAATAACCTTATCAACCGTCACGGCGCCGTAAAAGCCGCCGTTTTCGTGATCGATGGTATATTGCTCCCAGAACGGGAAAATAGAACCGTGCAGCAAATCCTCTTTCATTTCATCGCGCAGCTTTAAAAGCTTTTCCATCACTTTCACCCTTCCAAATCACTATAAATTTAAAGCAGCGACCCGGCTGAACGGAGCCAAAAGCCGCTGCTTTACAATCAATATTTGTCCAAAATACAGTCCAGAACACTGACTTCTTTGCCGTTTTTCAGGTAAACGCGTGTGACACGCTTTGAGATGTCGCACACCACTTCATAGTGGATTGTCTCCATGATGCCGGCAATTTCCGCCGCGGTGATCTCATCCTCGCCGTCGCGGCCGATGAGCGTTACGGTGTCCCCTACCTTCGCCTGCGGCACGGCGGAAACATCCACCATGCACTGGTCCATGCAGACTTTACCTAAAATCGGGCAGCGCGTGCCGTGAATGAGCACACTGCCGCGGTTCGAAAGCCTGCGGGAGTAACCGTCCGCGTAGCCGACCGGAATGGTCGCGACGCGCATGCGTTCCTTTGCGGTGAATGTGCGGTCGTAACTGATGTCCGATCCGGGCTCAATCTCCTTCACGTGCGAAATGACGGAGTGCAGGCTGAGCACCGGGCGGAAATCCGCGTGATGCTCCACGCTGAGCGACGGTTCCATGCCGTATAAAATCACGCCCGCACGCACCATATCGAGGTGCATCTCGGGGTAATCGAGAATCGCACCGCTGTTCGCGCAGTGGTGAATTTTAAACGTGACGCCCTGCTTTTCAAGCTCCGCGATGAGCGCCATAAAGCACGAGAACTGCTTCAAGGTAAATGCCTTGCCGCTCTCGCCGCCATCTGCCACGGCAAAATGCGTGAAGATGCCCTCCGGGATAAGCCCCGGGCGGCGGCACGCTTCTGCCACAACGTTTACGGCCTCTTTGTCGCGCTCAACGTCCTGAAAATAGAATCCGAGGCGGCTCATGCCGGTATCGACCTTGACGTGAATCTTCACCTTAACGCCGCTTTTTACGGCGTTTTCGGAGAGCGCCGCGCAGTATTCTGCAGAATACGCACACTGCGCAATGTCGTTTTCGGCAAGCACGTCTGCGGCTTCCGCCGGGGTATAGCCCAGCACGAGCAGCGGCAGCTTGATGCCCGCACGGCGCACCTGCAAGGCTTCCTCAATGTTGGAAAGCGCCAGCCAGTCTGCACCGAGGGCTTCGTATTCCTCTGCCATGCGCACCGCGCCATGCCCGTAGGCATCTGCCTTAATCACACAGCAGACCATCGACCGGTTGCCGACATAGCGGCGAATTTCCTTAAAATTGTGCGCCGCCGCGTCGAGGTCGATCTGCGCCCATGTTCTTTTCTGTAAAATGTCCATAACCAAATTGTCCTTATACGCGGCTGCGCGGGCAGCATTTTGCCCGCGCATACCGGAATTTTATAAGGCGTTTCTGCCTTTTATTACTTGAAGTAACGCACGCCGCTCTCAAAGATCTGCTGATCCTTTTCGCCCGGCACGTTAAAGTAGAGGTTTTCGCCCTTGCGTTCGCTGTGGCCCATCTTACCGAAGACGCGGCCGTCCGGGCTTGTAATGCCCTCAATGCCGCACACGGAGCCGTTCGGGTTCCATGTGATGTCGCCGCTCACCTTGCCGCACGGCGTGGTGTACTGCGTAGCAATCTGGCCGTTTTCGATGAGCTTTTTCAGCGCTGCGTCATCCGCTACAAAGCGACCCTCACCGTGGGAGACCGGGATGGCAAAGACATCACCTGCGTTGACGCCGGAGAGCCACGGAGACTTCGTGTTTGTCACGCGAGTGTAGACCATGCGGGAAACGTGGCGGCCGAGCGTGTTAAACGTCAGGGTAGGATCGTCGTCCTTGAGGTCCACGATCTTGCCGTAGGTGACAAGGCCGAGCTTGATGAGCGCCTGGAAGCCGTTGCAGATGCCGAGCACAAGACCGTCGCGCGTGTCGAGCAAGTCCGTGACCGCCTGTGCGATTTTCGGATTGCGGAACGTTGTCGCGATGAACTTGCCGGAGCCCTCCGGCTCGTCGCCGCCGGAGAAGCCGCCCGGGATCATGATGATCTGGGAGGAGCGGATTGCCTTTTCCATGCGGTCGATGGTGTATTCGATGTCCTTTGCGCAGAGGTTCTGCACAACAAGGATCTCGGTCTCTGCGCCCGCCTTTTCAAACGCACGCTTCGTGTCGATCTCGCAGTTGGTGCCCGGGAATACCGGGATGAATACCTTCGGCTTTGCGACGCGGATGACCGGGGAGCCGGTGTACTTGTGGTTATCGAGGGGCACATCATATTCTACGGCGACGGTCTCCGCTTTATTCGCGAAGATTTTTTCGAGCTTGCCGTTCCAGGTCTCAATGAGGTCGTCCAAGTCGAGCACTTTGCCGTTCAGCTCAATCTTTGCCGTATCGGTAACGGTGCCGAGCACAACAGCGTCGAATGTATTCTTGACGCTCTCAAGCGCATCTGCCGGAACTTCCACGACGAGTGCGCCAGCCTTCGGGGCAAAAAGCAGCTCTGCGTTTTCGGCGGTCTTCTCGAACTTGAAGCCGAGCTTGTTGCCAAACGCCATCTTCGCAACGGCAGCAGCCGCGCCGCCTTCCTTGACGACGTGTGCGGAAAGAACAGAGCCGTCCGCGATTTTTGCAAGCACGTTCTTGTAGTATGCCTTCAAAACTTCCCAGTTCGGGAGCTCGGTTTCCTTGTCCTCCGGAATCGGCAGCAGCATGGCGTAGTTGCCGGCGTTCTTGAACGCGCCGGAGATCGTCTTGCTGGCCTTCGTCATCGTCACCGCAAAGCTGACAAGCGTCGGCGGGACATCGAGGTCTTCAAAGGAGCCGGACATACTGTCCTTGCCGCCGATGGACGGCAGGCCGAGGTTCAGCTGCGCGGTGAGTGCGCCGAGCAGGGCTGCGGCAGGCTTGCCCCAGCGCTCCGGCTTATCGTGCAGGCGCTCGAAGTACTCCTGGAACGTCAAGCGGGACTTCATCGGATCTGCGCCGACGGCTGCGAGCTTCGAGAGGCTCTCCACAACAGCGTACGCTGCGCCGTGGAACGGCGAGAAGCGCGCAATACCCGGAATATAGCCGTAAGCCATAGCGGTGGCATCATCGGTCTCACCCGTGAGCAGCGGAATCTTCGCAACCATGGCGTCTTCCGGCGTCAGCTGATATTTACCGGCAAACGGCATCAAAACGGTGCCAGCACCGATGGAAGCATCGAAACGCTCGGAAAGGCCCTTCTGGCCGCAGACTTCAAGGCGGGAGAGGTTCTCTGCGAACGCCTCGTCCAGCGATTTGTTTTCAAGGCAAGCCGGTACGGCGTTGCGGTAGTTTTTCGTTTCATCCGGTGCGCTGATGAACGCGTCTGCGTTCTGCGTCACACCGTTCGTATCGAGGAATGCACGGCTCAGGTCGACTACGCGGTCGCCGCGCCACTCCATCTTGAGTCTCGGCTCTTCGGTGACGATGGCCACGACCTGCGCGTCGAGGTTTTCCTCCTGCGCCTTAGCGCGGAATTTTTCCACATCCTTCGGGTCGAGCACGACCGCCATACGCTCCTGCGATTCGGAAATCGCAAGCTCGGTGCCGTCGAGGCCCTCGTACTTCTTCGGGACTTTGTTCAAATCAATCTCAAGGCCCGGTGCAAGCTCGCCGATGGCGACGCACACGCCGCCCGCGCCGAAGTCGTTGCAACGCTTGATGAGCGTGGAAACCTCCGGGTTACGGAACAGACGCTGAATTTTGCGTTCGGTCGGCGGGTTGCCCTTCTGCACTTCTGCGCCGCAAACCTCGATGGATTCGAGCGTATGCGCCTTGGAGGAACCCGTTGCGCCGCCGCAGCCGTCACGGCCCGTTGCGCCGCCGAGCAGCACAATGATATCGCCGGGCTTCGGCTCGAAGCGCTTGACGTTTGCCTTCGGAGATGCGCCGATGACCGCGCCGATCTCCATGCGCTTTGCAACATAACCGGGGTCATAAAGCTCCGTGACCTGACCGGTCGCAAGGCCGATCTGGTTGCCATAGGAGGAATAGCCCGCCGCAGCGCCGGTGGTAATCTTTCTTGTGGGTAGCTTGCCCTTCATCGTATCCTTAAACGAAACAGTCGGGTCGCCGCTGCCGGTAACGCGCATCGCCTGATAAACATACGCTCTGCCGGAGAGCGGGTCGCGGATCGCGCCGCCAAGGCATGTTGCCGCGCCGCCGAACGGCTCAATCTCCGTCGGGTGGTTGTGGGTCTCATTCTTGAACTGCACGAGCCACTGCTCGGTCTTGCCGTCGATCGTGACCGGCACTTCAATGGAACAGGCGTTGATCTCGTCGCTTTCGTCCAGATCGTCTACCATGCCGTGCTTTTTGAGGTATTTCGCGCCGATGACCGCCATGTCCATGAGGGAAACGGGCTTGTCCTTGCCCTTGTACAGCTCTTCGCGGGCTGCAAAATACTCGCCGAGTGCCTTTTCGATGGCACCGCTCAGCTTGCCCCTTTCAATCTCGATGTTGTTGAGACGCGTAAGGAAGGTGGTGTGGCGGCAGTGGTCGCTCCAGTAGGTATCAATCACGCGCAGCTCCGTCACGCTCGGGTCACGGTGCTCTTCGTCGCGGAAATAATCGCGGCAGAACGCGAGGTCTTCAAACGTCATGGCAAAGCCCATGGTGCCGTAATATTTTCTAAGCTCCTCGTCGCTCCAGGAAATCATGCCCGTGACGCGCTTAACGTCTGCCGGCACGTCGATCTTCATGTCAAGCGTCTCCGGCTTTTCCATCGATGCCAAACGGGATTCGACCGGGTTCACGATATAGTTCTTAATCTTGTCCATTTCCTCTTCGGAAAGGTCGCCCTTAACGGCGATCACTTTTGCATAAGCGACCTGCGGGCGCTCGCCCTGCGTCAAGAGCTGTACGCACTGGGAAGCGGAATCCGCACGCTGGTCGTACTGACCGGGCAAAAACTCCGTTGCGAAGACGTGATATTCGCTGCTGATCTTGTAGTTTTCGTCGTACACGTTGTCCACATTCGGCTCGGAAAGGATCGTGCGGGCTGCCGCCTCGAACTCCTCGCCGGAAAGACCGGAAACATCATAGCGGTTCAAAATACGCAGGTCCTCAATAGCCTTGAGGCCGAGATTCTGACGAAGATCCGCCATCATGTGGCGTGCTTCAACATCGAATCCCTTTCTTTTCTCCACAAATACGCGTGTGACCATGTTTGTGACCATTCCTTTCTTTTGGGGAAAAATCAGGATTTGTACTGCCGCAAAAAACGGCACTTGTGACAAAGTAATCTCTTACTATTTTATCACAGGTGCCGTTTATAAGCAAATATAGATTATAGCAAATCACGCCCTGTTTTCGAGTGCAATTTTGTGCTATTTTTTGGTAGTGTCGTTCAGGTCTTCCACACTAAGCGCCACTTTGTGCTGAATGGGCTTCCATTCAATGTTCGTAAACACCGCGTAAACCATTGCAATCGCATAGGTGAAAATAAACAGCGGGAACAACAGCCAACCGAAGAACATCGCTTTTGTCGATGCACGGATGCGCTTTCTCTGCGTGATGCACGTGATACCGCCGACGAACCACAGTGTCAGTATAGAACCGAAAATGCCGCTGCACACGGAAAGCACACAAACGCCCATATCCGGCGTGCGCGTCACAACGCCCGCCGCGACCATAATCGCGTTAAACACGATTGAAACGCAGGTCAAGACAAGGCACGGAATGTTGTTCATAATCATATCGAAGCAGGCAAAACTGCCATCCACAACGGTTTTTTTCAGCATTTTGAAGCCGTATCGGCTGAAAACCTGCAAGTAGCCCTTAATCCAGCGGGCACGTTGCGTAAAGGACTGCCCAAGCCGCGTGGGCTGCTCGTCATAAATAATGGCGTTTTCGCAGTAACCAACCGTGTCGTCCTTTAAAATGCGGTCCACGGTGAACTCAAAGTCCTCCGTCAGCAGAAAATGCTTCCAACCACCGTTTTCGCGTGCAATCTCGCTGCTGAACAAAAAGCCGGTGCCGGAAACGCAGCTGCTGGTACCGAACATCATGCGGGCGCGGTTAAGCTGCGTCGCTTCGCGCAGGAAGAAAATGGAGTAGCCCGCGCTGATCCAGTTGTCGCCAAAGTTTTTCGAGTTGCGGTAGGACGTAACAACCTTGTAGCCGTTGTCAAAAACGTTATTCATCTCGGAGATAAAATTCTCATCCAGAATATTGTCCGCGTCAAAGACGAAAAAACCGTCGTAGGCATATTCGCCGAAATTCTTAAAAATGTTTTCTAATAAGAAACGCAGCGCATAGCCCTTGCCCACGGCATACGTATTGTGGCGCTCATAAACGACCGCCCCGGCTTCACGCGCCGCCTGCGCGGTGTTGTCCGTGCAGTTATCCGCTACGACAAAAATATCGATAAGCTCCTCGGGATATTTCTGCGCGCGCACACTGCGGATGAGCTGCGCAATGACGGCTTCCTCATTGCGCGCGGCAATCAGCACACCGTAGCGGTGCAGCTTCTTCGCTTTGAAGACTTTCTGCTTTTTTAAAAGCGCCGCCACAAGGTAGACCGCCTGGTACGCGTAGCAAGCCATAAATAAAATAGAAATGATAAAGTTAACATATGACAGTGTTTTCATGGTTTCTCCTTTTCTGGCCTTGGTGCAGGACCAACGTCATCGTCTGTTTTCAGATTTCCAATTCTGTCTAAATCTCCGTATTCAAAGCGCAATGCGCAACCGCCATCCGCTTTCATTCACATTCTATTCACAGTTTTCGGTATTTTCATTATACGGCATGGAAAAGGAATAAACAATAGAAATGTGCGATTCTTATGAGTTTTGTAAGAAACCTTAAATTTCTGCGAACAGTGCACCAAATTTTACGCACCTTTTCGTGATATTCACGAAAGAAAAATTAATTTTAACTTTTTCGCAAAAAAGACTTGCATTTTTCGGGGACTTGCTATATAATAATCGAGCAACAGAAAATTGGGCGCTTAGCTCAGCTGGCTAGAGCACCTGCTTGACGTGCAGGGGGTCAGCGGTTCAAGTCCGTTAGCGCCCACCAAAACCTCAGAAACTTCGGTTTCTGAGGTTTTTCTTTTTACCCAAATGACCATTTTTGAACGTTCTCTCCCCCATCGCGCTGAAATTCAGATCGTCAAAGCAATATATGCGTCGGCTTTTATGTCCATGGCATCTCCATTTTATGCGGTTTAGTCCTGCCGCATTTTGGCGGCGAGCAGAACAAGGTCTGCGGCATCGGGCCTGCCATTTTCATTTAAGTCGGCGGCAAGCGCGGCTGTGTCGGTCAGTTCCGTCTCCCCGACGAGCACACGCTGCAAAAGACGCATATCGGCCGTATTCACGGTGCCGGAAGCGTTGATGTCGCCGGGCACAATGACTGTATACAGCTCATCGTCGATCAGCGCGCTCATGCCGGTTTTCAGCCTGCCGGAGGCCGCTGCGGAGGATGACGTGTACACTTCCACTTCCGCCTGTGGGAACGCTGCCCGTAGCTTTGCTGCCGTAACACCCGGTTCTGCGTACAAAATGTGGCCGGAAACACGCAACTTCGCCGTAACATCCGGATCCGGCGTGGCGGTCGGTTTCGGTGTAGCCGTCGGCTTCGGCGTCGTGCTCGATTTTGGGGTAGCCGTCGGCTTCGGCATTTTAGAGGGCTTTGGGGTCGCGGTCGGCTCCGGCGTAGGTGTCGGGATGGGCGAAGGTGTGGGCGTAGGCTGCACAAATGTACCGAACGACTCTCTGCACAGTGCGCCGTTTTGCCAGATGATCGCTGCATTTGCGGTGAGTGCAGCCGCTTCGCCGGAAAGCGTGAAGAACTCCGCCTTGTCGCCGCGGCGCACGCGCGAGACCTCCGAGGTGTCCGAAAGCCAGTAGAGCATGTCGCCGCTCAAAACGGCCTCCGTCACGATCGTGTCTTCCGCCCACTCTTCTCCGGAAAACAGGCGCACTTCGCCCTGCATGTTGACGTACACGTCGCTGCCAAGCAGCTTATACGGCCGCGCAGCCGGCGCATAGGTAAACGCCGTGCCGGAAAGTGTCGGCACATTTCCCGCAAGCGAAAGCTGCACGGCACTTTCCGAAAGCAGCACATAAAGCGTACTATCCACCGTCTGTATGCCGAAAATTTTGTCTTCAAACATGAATTCCGTTAGGGGCTCACCCGCTGCGTCAAACACTTGCAATGTACTCGGCGCGCCGTAGGTAACAGCATAAAGCCTGCCCGCGCTGTCGCTTTCCGCAAAGCGCAGGCCGCTCGTCACAGGCAAAGCGAACAGGTCTGTTTCCTCCAGTGTTTCCGCACTGAAGCGCTCCACGGCAAGGAACTCCTCCGTTTCGGCGAAAACCGTCACGGTATCGCCATGCAAAACGGCATATTGCCCGTTAAACGGTGCTTCGGCAGAACGACCGTCCGGGCGATACAGCACCGTCGTACGACCGGTGTAGACCAGTATCTCGCTTTCACCATAAGTTTCATACAGTAAAACCTGCGCATCCTTGTCTTCCGTGATGCTCTGCGGGGCAAATCCGCAAAGCAAAAGTAAAAAGAGAATTGCCGCAGCACCCGCAAAATATCGCCGTTTTTTCATGTTTCCGTCCCCTCTCTGCGCCGAACGAACTTCTTGACAAGAGTATATCGTAATCCGTTGAACATTTAAATAGTTTTTCGGCAATTTCTGCCATATTTTGCAACTTTCTAACAAACTCACCAAATGGCACGGGCGATTCTACGACATTTTCACATACAAAAATCACCGGAGCGCACTTGCCCCGGCGATTTTCCACATACTATCTGTTATTTTTCTGCTATTTTTTGAGCTTACGCCCGTCTTCTTTCGCAAAATATTCCTTTGTCAGCTTCACCACTGTGCCGGAAAGCAATAACAACGCGATAAGATTCGGAATACTCATCAGGCCGTTAAAGGTATCGGCGACGTTCCACAGCAGGTCAAGGTTGACGGTTGCGCCGAGGATTGCGACGAACGAATAAATGACAAGGAACGGGCGCACGGCCTTACTGGTGCGGAACAGAAATTCCACAAAACGCGAGCCGTAAAGGCCCCAGCCGATGATGGTCGAGAACGCGAAGCAGCACAGCGCGACCGCAGAGAAAATGGAAGCCCAACTGCCGTAGGTCGTCGTAAAGCCGGAAATCGTCAGGTCTGCGCCCGCCATGGTGCCGTAATTCACCGCCGTGCCGCTGCACAAAATGACAAGCGCCGTCAATGTGCAGATGACGATGGTATCGACAAACACCTCAAAAATGCCAAACACACCCTGTTTTACAGGCTTTTTCGTATCGGCGCAGGCATGTGCGATAGAACCCGTGCCGAGGCCGGCCTCATTGGAGAAAATGCCGCGGGAAACGCCGCGCTGCATGCTGATGAACAGACTGCCGATGGCACCGCCCGTGAAAGCCTTCGGGTTAAACGCGCCAACAACGATCGATGCCAGTACCTCCGGCAGACGCGTAATGTTCAGGACAACCACGCCAAGCCCCAAAAGCACATACAAAAGCGCCATAAACGGCACGAGCTTTTCGCTCACACTGCCGATGCGCTTGATGCCGCCCAGCAGCACCATGGCAACGAGCATTGCGCATAAAATGCCGATGACAAGGTTCACCGTGGGAATATGGTTCGCGCCGATCACATTGTACTGCGTCAGCGCCGTATCGATAGCGGTTACAATGGTGTTCACCTGCGTAGCGTTTCCGGTACCAAACACCGTCAGCGCGCCGAACAGCGAATACAGCACCGCCAAAAATTGCCAGTGCCTACCGAGGCCGTTTTTAATGTAATACATCGGCCCGCCGACCCACTCGCCGGTTTTGCTGCGCTCACGAAAATGTACCGCCAACGTAACTTCCGCAAACTTTGTGCACATACCGAGCAGTGCGGAACACCACATCCAGAATACCGCGCCCGGGCCGCCTATCGCAATAGCGCCCGCCACACCGGCAATGTTGCCCGTGCCCACTGTGCCGGCCAGCGCCGTGCATACAGCCTGAAACGGCGTCATGGAACCGTCCGAAGCATCTTTTTTGCGGAACATGCGCCCTGCCGTGGTGCGCATGGCATAGGGGAATTTGCGGATCTGCAAAAAGCGCGTGCGGAAGCTTAAAAGCAAGCCTACGCCGATGATGCAGACCATGGCCGGAACACCCCAGATAAAATCGTTCACCGCTTTGTTTACGGCAGCTATGATCTCTAACATGATCTTCCAACTTTCGTTTCTCAAATTTGATGCCGTTTTTCACTTTTCTTTCAGGCAAAGTCGAAAAACGCAGAATAATATTTTTTATTATACACACATATGCAAGATGTAGCAAGCAAAAATGCGTATTTCTTTCGCACAAGGTCGGAAGACAAAAGTAATTTGTTGAATCGACCAAATACATTCAGCTTTATAAATCTTTTAACCGATAAAATCTATCTTAAAACAGAAAAAATCCACAAAGACCGAAATCTTTGTGGATTCCTTGGCGCGCTTGAAGGGACTCGAACCCCTGACCTACTGGTTCGTAGCCAGTCACTCTATCCAGCTGAGCTACAAGCGCATTTCTCAAACAGCTTCATTATTATAAGCTCAAAAGTGCAATATGTCAACCCCTTTTTTAAAAAAACTTCAAATTTTCTCCGAAATCTTATTTTAGCCAAAAATACTTGCATCGGCATTTTTATTGTGGTATTGTTTGACCAAAGACTTTATTCGTTCCCTTGACACCAACTCAATTTCATTTAGGAGGCGTTTACTATGATCGATCTTACCGCATTTGAAAGCCGTGCAGTGCCGCTTCGCGCGCTCGGCGTTGTGGTCTCGCAAAACGGCACGCAGCTGGCCCGCAAGCTGTGGGACGATGCCTGCCGCCGCAATGTGTATTCCGCAAGCAAAAGCTTTACTTCTATGGCAGTCGGCATTGCGCAAAAAGAGGGCCTGCTCTCCATCGACGAAAAGCTCACGGACGCATTCAAGGATGACCTGCCCGAAATCGTTTCCGACAACTTAAAGGCCGCCACGGTGCGTGATTTGCTCACCATGTGTCTCGGACAGGAAAAGAGCTTTTTAATGGGCGGCGAACGCCCGTACTATGAAGACCGCAACTGGGTGCGCCTTGCGCTTCGCCAGCCGTTCGTGTACGCGCCGGGCGAAAAATTTGTGTACAACAACGTCGGCCCATACCTTGCCGGCATTCTCGTGCAGCGCCGCGCGGGCTGCGACCTTGTCCATTACCTGATGCCGCGCATGTTCGCGCCGATGGGCATTCAGCTGCCCACATGGGAAAATGACCCGAACGGTCAGACCTTCGGTGCAGGCGGCCTGTTCCTCACCATTGACGAACTGCACCTGTTCGGTCAGTTATTGTTGCAAAACGGCGAATGGAACGGCAAGCAGCTCATCCCCGCCGAGTGGGTCAAAGAAGCGACCTCAAAACAGGTCGAAAACGGCAGCGAGGGCTATGGCTACCTCTTCTGGGCAGGCCCCGAGGGTTCCTTCCGCGCCGACGGCAAATACGGCCAGTTCGTCATTTTGATGCGCGACAAAAACGCCGTTGTCACCGTCACCGCCGAAAGCCGCGATGCCGGTGCACTGCTGCGCGCCGTCTTTGAGGAGATCTACCCACAGCTTTAAAATTTGAATCACAAGCAAAACGGCGCCGCACAGAGATAATTTACCCTGTGCGGCGCCGTTACCGCATGCTCCGTATTTTCCGTATTGAGCGTCCTTTCGCAGCGCTTTTCAGCCTTCCGCAGCTTCTAACAGCTCGGGCTCGCTCGTTTCAGTTGTTTTATTATATTTTTTATAATACTTTGTTGTTTTCTGACGGTACAGCATCAAAAGGCCGCGCACGCAAAGCTCCGTCGCCATGGCCGTCCACATGCCCGGCAGACCGAAATTGCCGACGAGCAGCAGTGCAAGCCCGATGCGCACCACCCAAATACTGCCGAGGTTCATCATACTCGGCACGAAGGTATCGCCGGTGCCGCGCAGTGCGCCCGCCGCAACGATGGAAACGCCGTACAGCGGTTCAGCCAGCAACCCGATGCGCAACGCCTGCGCCGCAAGCGCGCGGACGGAGAGATCGGGCGTCAAAATGCTGAATACAAACGGGCAAAGGAACATCATCAAAAGTCCCGTTATCGCCATAAAGCCCGCGCCCATCACGATACAGATGTTGCCGTAGCGCTTGGCAAGGTCGGTCTTTCCCGCGCCGATGTTGCGCCCGACGAGCGTCGTTGCCGCCGAGCCGATACCGTAGCCCGGCATGTAGCACAGGCTTTCCGCCGTCACGGCGAAGGAGTTTGCCGCGATGGAGACTGCACCGAGCGGCGCAATAATCATAGTCGCGACGACCTGCGCGCTGCACATGGCGATCTCCTGCACGCCGACCGGCAGACCGATCTTCAAAGCTTTTTTGAGAATTTCCGGGTCAAAGCCGTGCTTTTCGGTCTCTTTGCGGTTGAGCCGCAAATGCGGGTTGCACAACAGGCAGCGCCACGCCATCGTCAGGCTGATGACCGCACACGCACTCGCCGTGCCGATGCCCGCACCCATCACGCCGAAATGCGGAATGAAAATGGTATTGAACACCACATCGAGTAAACACATGGCGGCGTTTAAAATGCTCGGCGTCAGCATATCGCCGCTGCACTGCAAGAACGACGAGTTCAGCGAGTTGATCTGCGAGAACGGGATCATCAGCGCGTACACCATAAAGTATTTCGAGGCATCGTAACGAATAGCCGGGTCGCCGCCGAGCCACGTCGGCAGCATGCTGTGGATGGAAAGCCCCAACGCGCACAAAAACCCTGCCACGCACAGCGCCGTGCACAGGCCGTGACGCACCACGCTTCTCGCTTCCGCATCATTTCCCGCGCCGATGTTATGCGCCACCTGCACGGAAAAGCCCGCCGAAACGGCGTATGTAATGCCGCCCAGCAGCCATGTGCTCGTGGATACCAGACCGATTGCCGCCGAAGCGTTCGCACCGAGCGAACCCACCATGGCGGAATCGATATACTGCATCACGATGGTTGTGATCTGCGTTAAAATAGCCGGCAGGCTCAGTACCCAAACTTCCTTCACCTGCGGCTTCAGTTCATGCCAGCTTATTTTTTTCATGTCTCGCTCCCCGTTTCTTCAAATTCCCCTGTTGTAAAATAGCGGTGCATCACACCGGAAAACCGGAACAGCTCCTGCACAAATTCCGGGTCTTTATCTTTAAAATACAGCCGAAAAAGCCGTTCCTCTGCCTCATACACGGGCTTTAAAACCTCATTTGCGTAGTTTCTGCCCGCTTCTGTCAGCGTTACGGAAAGCTCCCTGCGCTCGCCGGGAATGGGGCTCTGCACCACAAAGCCACCCTTTTCCAGCTCTTTGATAAGCGTGTTTACCGTCGTTTTCGGGAATCCCCAGTCCCAGCAGATCTGCTTTTGCGTGTGCCCCTCGCCGTCGTTCAGCGCCGAAAGCAGCCACAGCATATTCGGTTTGATCTGCGCACTTTTCGAGAACACATCGTAAGCTGCGTCTATGCCGTACACCGCCTTGCCAAGCTGCCGGAAAAACGCATATCGTTTCATTTCACTCCACCCCGCTAAAATACGAATTCGTATTTTATTTTAGCACGGGTCCGGACGGGTGTCAACCACGGTGTCGTGTAAATCGTAAATATTTTTTGAATAAGAATGTATAAACCCCCGACCCGGGTACCAGCACAAAGCCGATTTCCGGGGCGGGGGTTCATTACTTTTAGGTTTTCACTTTACTTTTCGTGTCTCTTCTTTTTATAGATGAGCACCGCTGCAAGCGCGCCTCCGCTCAACACGAGCGCCGCGCTGCCGAAAATGACCGGCAAGTTGCTGCTGCCTGTCTTCGGGTTATTGGGGTCTGCCTTCGGCGCCGGAGTCGGCGTAGCCGTCGGTTTTACCGTAGGCGTCGCGGTCGGAGCCGCCGTCGGGCTTGCAGAAGGTGCAGCCGTGGGTGTTGCCGTCGGCGTCGCGGTCGGAGCCGCCGTCGGGCTTGCAGAAGGCGCAGCCGTGGGTGTTGCCGTCGGAACTGCCGTCGGGCTTGCAGAAGGTGCAGCCGTGGGTGTTGCCGTCGGTGTCGCGGTCGGGGTCACTGCGGGCTTTTCCACCAACGCGGCCATAGCATCTTCAATAGCCTTCGCCATTGCGTCTACCTCGTCTTGTTCCGTTATGCTCTTGTCGCGCACAACTGCGTTAATCGCCGTTTCCACTGCGGTGAAGTCTTTGTACTCATCCTTGTTCAGAGCATTTGCCTTCGCAATGGCCTCGTCCACTTTCGTGTAGTCGGCAGGTAAATAAGTCATTGCAATCGTCTGCGTGTGCGTTGCCGTATCAGACGTAATCGTTATATTGTCGCTATACGCTTTGCAGTTATCCGCTGTTACCTCAACAGGGTAAGTTCCTGCTTCCAAACTGACAGAGCCGGTAACCTCCTGACCATTCACTTTAATAACAACATTGGTCAGACCGTCCGGCGTTACAACGAAAGAAACCGGATAGACAGCCTTTGTGATAAAATGAACATTTTTATATTTTGCAAAGTCCTGAGTACCGCTGGAAAGCAGGTCAATTTCTGTTCCTTCCGAGTCTACAGCTTTTGCATAGTTCAGGTGATAGCCATCGGCAATCACAGGCACACATTTATCGGAAATTGCAGGGGTATTGTTCTCATTCGTATTCTTTGCATCAACCTCTGCTTCTTCTACGGTAAAAGTACCGTCACCGCCCATCGGGGATTTACCGTCAGTGGTTACTTTGGCGCCTCCTTTGATCAGAATATTGCCTTTTGCCCATATCGCACTGTCCGCAGTAGAGGTACAGTTTACCTCGCCGCCGTTAACCGTCAGATTGCCCCTGGCAAACAAAGCGGGATAATAGCTTGTTGCTTTAACTTTAGATGCAGCAAGCTCAATATCGCCGCCGTTCCCTTCTTGATCTTTCCAGATATATGCTCCGTTACGTCCGTCCTGGGTTGCCTTAAGCGTAACATCAGCGCCGTTTATAATCTTCAGCCAATGGGCATCGATTCCGGCATACAAGCCGGTGGAAACCACTGTTGCCCCGTCAATTTCGACCATTCTTCCGGCTATGCCCAATCCGCCTTCAGAGTTAATTATGACCCTTGCTTTATCGGAAATCTTGACGTCAGCCCCTGTGCTAATTCCATCGTAGTTTTCCCCGATAACGTTGATCTCCAGTGTTCCATCGCCGGTAATCTCGACAGAATTGCTGTAATTGAGGTATATTCCCACTCCTCCGCCGGGATCGGTTCGAGTAATGCTATTTGTCCCGGTCAACCGTATCTTCAACGTACTGGGGATAGTCGTTTTAATACCGTAGTCTGACATGGTTTCGCTGTCAAGGGTAGCATTGTTCAAGGACAAGGTGTGCGTGGCCGGGTCATAGCTTACTGTTCCACCGCAAAGATTATCCTTATTTTCAGACGTGACCTGTACGCCGTCTACCCAGATGTCGTAGACTGTGGGTTCCGCTGCCATTGCTGTGGCAGGCAGGAGTCCAGCTACCATTACAATGCTGAGTAGGATTGCAAATAGTTTTTTCTTCATAACAGTTCCTCCATTTTTAATTTTCAGAACATACCGTATATACTGTTTCTATTTTAATCATATACGAAGTTCAGTTGAAAATCAACCTATTTTCCTTTCTTATTTCTTAAATTTTACGTTATTATTCACAACAAGAATTAAAAATCCGCATTCCCGGTGTTTGCGGAAATGCGGATTTAATTTCTATGAATTTATACGGTTTAGCTATGATTTAAAACGCATTAGCCCATACCGCTGCCGCCGCAGGTCGCAAACGGAATCATCGCCTTGCCGGCAAAATCAGAACTTTCCGCCGCCACCGCCGTGGGTCGTGCCGGAGGACGACGTGTGCGTTGCGGAGCCGCCGGAAGAATCGTTGTCCTTCGGCTTTGCCGTGCGGTTCACGTGCGAGTAGAGGAACACGTCGTTTGCATACGCCACGTTCATGCTGCCGGGACGCACATAATCCGACGCGGCCGCCTTACGGCGCACGGTCTTGAGCTGCCCGCGCATAAAGCCCGTCACAACGAGCGCCGCGACGAGGCCGATGGCAAGCGAAACCAAAATCGCCGGGCCCCACGGGAAATCCCCCACGGTGCTCTCCTCGTACGCCTCACCTTCCTCGTAGTAACCGCTCTGCACGCCCGAGATGTATTTGTCGCACATATCGGCATACGTTGAAAACGCGTCATAATAGTAGCCGCCGCTGAGGTCGCTCAAAAACGCATCCTCCATATTGCCGCGCCGCGCATCCGTAATGGCCGTAATGGCGCTGCCCGTTGTCGTTATGTACCAGTCGCGCTCTTCCATGCTGATGAGCAGCAGAACGCCGTCCGGGTTATACTTATACGAATTATAATCGTAAAAATCGTCCGCATATTCACGCGGTGTCTTGTCGCCGATAGAGTCTTCCGTCACAACGGCAACGTCCACGCTCAGCCGGTCGCTGATCTCATCGAGCTTCGCGAGCAGATTACTTTCTTCCTCGCCCGTCAAAAGGTCCGCGTTGTCGATCAGGTGCGGCGTGTAGTCCTCCGCCGTATCGGCAAACGCCGGAACAGACACAACGACACATAAAAGAACGGCGAAAAACACCGATAAAAGCTTTTTATTCATTCTCCGCACCCCCCTTAGAACAGCCAGAACAGGAAATAGGCAATCAGCGCAATCACGCCGAAGCCTGCCGTAAGCCCGCCAAGCCACTTAAAGTACAGCCCGTTATCCACCGGCAGGTCGCCGACGAATTTGCCGGTCTGCCCATTCATCGCAAAGAGGTACTTTTTGCCCTTCCACGTCGTGTTCAAAAGCCACACGGGGTAAAGCGCGTACTTTGCCTTGCCGTTGTGCAGACGAACGGAGGAATTCTCCGTCGTGACGGAGTGATACCCCTTCACCGTAGAAGCGAATGCGTCTTCCGTGGAGCGCTTGATGCGCGCATTGGCGCGGTCGATGCTCTGCTCGGCCGTCACATCGTACTTATCCGCAAGGTAGCCCGCGAGATACGCCGTTTTAAAATCCACCGCGTCCTCAAACTTGAACGGCTCAATGGATTCCATCAAATCGTCCGGCATCTTGGAGGAACCGTCCACCGGCACGCGGTCAAAGCCAATATCACCGCTGCGGCCTATCGAGTAGTAGCTCGTCTCCGTGTAATCGTAATCGCTGTCGCTCCAGGTGCGCACACGCGTCGCTTTATAGCGAATATCCGCATCGGCATCGGCATCAAACAACCAAAACGGCACGTAAACGCCCTTGATCTCATCGATGTGGTTCTCTTTTTTGAAAATCTTCGGCAGCAGCTTTTTGCCCTTATAATGCCGCTGCAAGGCTTCCTTTGCCGCCTTTTTGTCGATCTTGAACGGAATCACGTAATCGGGCTTCAAAGCGCCGCTCACCTGCCCCATCATCACGACCGGGTTGCCGCAGTACGGGCAGGAAGTCGCCGCCGTGTTTTCATCACAGACGATCTCTCCGCCGCAGGAGTTGCACACGTAACTGCGCAGCGTGCTTTCTTCGCCCTGCTCCCAAGCGCCGCCGGCCGTGGTCTCCCAGCCCATTTCGTCGGGCTTTGCGTTTTGTACTTCTTCCTCGTGCGCGGTAAACGCTTCGGTGTCAAACTCCGTGTCGCAGTACGGGCACTTTATCTTCTGAATTTTACTGTCAAATTCCACAGCGCCGCCGCAGCAAGGACATTTGTATTCTTTAATTGCCGCCATTTGCTCTCATCTCCTCACAATTCAACGCAGGTCGCAACCTTTAGGCACGGTCATTTTCATCAAACGGGTCGCCGCACTGCGGGCAGAACTTCGGCGGGTGCGCGGGGTCTTCCGGCTCCCAGCCGCACTTGTCACAGCGGTACTTCGGTAAGCCCTCCGGCTTTTTCGCGCCGCAGTTTGCACAGAAATTGCCCTTGTTCACTTTACCGCAGGAGCAGGTCCAGCCGTCGTTATCCGGCTTCTTTGCTCCGCAGTTGCTGCAGAATTTACCCTTGTTCACAGTTCCGCAGGAACAGGTCCAGCCGTCTGCCGGTTTCGGTGCTCCGCACTCCGGACAGAACTTCATATCTGCATTAATCTCAGCACCACATTTAATGCATTTCTTCTTCTGAACAACCAGTGAGGCACCACATTCAGAGCAGAATTTCAGTCCCTTCTTCATTTCAGAACCACATTTCGGGCAAATCACAAAACTTTCCTTCTGTGTACCTGACTGTCCCTGCACACCGCCATTCATCTGGCCGGCCATCATGCCGCCGAAAGCCATGCCGGCAGACATCTGCATACCCATCCCCGCCATGC
>ERZ894191.472-NODE-472-length-33191-cov-11.321795_pt1 | contig 33191 bp, 31 predicted proteins | sample MGYA00380282_ERZ894191 | MGnify/ENA primary metagenome ERZ894191 (study PRJEB32331, sample SAMN06328485) | human gut metagenome | biome: human gut microbiome; feature: stool | host: Homo sapiens | collected 2013-02-21 ...
AACAGCTGCCGGATCTTGCTTGTCTTCGTTGTCTCTTGTGCTAAAATGCTTCTAACTTGCTCGTTCATAACTTGTTACCTCCTTTATTAGTTATGTAGGTCGGCGGCGTTTCCGCCGCTTCCCCCATTAAGAACTGTACGTGCGACTTTCACCGCATACAGCTCCGATAATTCAGAATTTAGTTCTCATGAAACTAAATCGGCTCATTCGTACCTTCGCAGGCAGTGGGCTCCGATAAGGCTCCCTTTCGGGACAAGCGTGAACGGTTGCGTTTCCCCATCCGCTTCAAGAAGTAGGCATCCCAAGTCGGGTCATACGGATTGGCCTCACACTTTACCTTAACATGCCGTCTAATCGGTATGTCTGCCAGTTTCATGAGTTTGAAGACAGCATCCTTCTCACCATCTTTGTGCTTGATGCCGAAAATCCAATTTCGAGTACCGGCTCTGATAAAGTATTTGTCTTTTATCCATTCTTTCGACTTGTTCGTGTGCCTTCGATAAGACCATCTTTTTAGCTGTAAAATCAAGATATGGTCTATCTTGCAGAACGTAGTTTTCGATACCACACTGTTATAATAGTTTCCCCAGCCTCGCAACACGGGGTTGAGGGCTTCTATCAGCCTTTGTTGCGCTACGGCCTTGTTCTTACCTAATACGACTTCATGCAGCTTTTCAGTGAAGCGTTTCACACTTTTGGGGGATGGTTTGATTAACAATGTACCGTTGTACTTCCGGACATTGAACCCCAGAAAGTCAAACCCCTCGCTGATGTGTGTTATCAGTGTCTTTTCTTCGGACAGCGTGAGGCCACGCTCCCCAAGAAACTCAGTCAACATGCGTTTTATATCCTCCAGTATATCCCGTCTGTCTGCCGTGACGATGAAATCGTCTGCGTAGCGCACGCAATTCACTTTCGGATGATAGAGCTTTCCGTTGATATATCCCGCCTTGTACTTTTCTTTCAGCATCCTTTCCATGCCGTCAAGAGTGGTATTGGCGAGTGTCGGTGAGATGATACCACCTTGCGGGGTGCCCTCTACAGTGGGTTGGAGCAATTTGTTGAATATCACTCCGCTTTTCAGCCATTTCTCCAAGATGCACTTGTCGATTCGTACGTTATCGAGAAGCCATTCGTGACTGATGTGGTCGAAACATCCTTTGATATCTCCCTCCAGTATCCACTGGGGGGAGTTGTCTCTGCTTAACCATCTGTGTAGGGCGTCAATAGCATCCGCTGTGCTTCTGAACTTCCTGAATCCATAAGAGTTGGCGTCCGCTGTTGTCTCCGTAATGGGTTCCAAAGCCATCAGATAAAGAGCCTGCATGGCTCTGTCCCTCATGGTCGGAATCCCGAGTGGTCTCATCTTTCCGTTCTTCTTCGGTATGTTGACCCTTTTCAACGGGAGGGCTCTGTACCCTCTCCGTTTCAATGAACACACTGCGTTCATCTTCTTGGCATCGGTGTCCCATAATACATGGTCAACTCCTGCCGTACTTTTACCTTTATTGGTTGTCACTTTCCTTACCGCCAAAACTTTGGCTTCAAAGGACGTGACAAGAAGATGCTGCAAGGCTTTCACCTTGTTGTATCTTCTTGCTTTCTGAGCCTTTGCTATTCTGATTTGCAGCTTCCTTACCTTTTGTTCGCATCGTGTGAAGTCTATTCCTTTCCACACAGTCTTGCGTCCGGCTGAAGATGCACACTCGGCTTGAGCCTTGTTCCTTTGCTGTTTCCTCATACTTGAAGTTCTACAATTCGTTTCACAAAGAATTACCCTGTGGAAGTCTGCCCGCTTTCGCGTAGGGTGACGTTGAAACCCTTATCCATGGCATTACACCATGGCATTCGCTTTCTCCACAATCCTTTACCCGCATCCCATTCGGCCGCTCTTACGATTGGCTTACCCATCGGTTATTGGCTGATGGGAGAGATACGGGCTTACCAAGTTTCGCACAAATAACTAACGACCGACTTAGAGTCCGCCTTTCCACCGGCAGTGCAACATCCGTGTAGCACGGTGCAAAGCGTACTATCCTGACTGCTTGCCTTTTGGAATGGCCCATAAATATCCGTGAGCTAATTCATAGTCACGATGGTACGGCGATTCACTTAGGTTACTCATATCAGTCAGCTTTGACATTCTTCGCCTATGATGCTTAGGTTGGAACGTCGTTGTCAAGAGGGCTTCGCACCCGACCGTTGCCAGTCACGCACGCCTCTTTAGGCTACTATTGACGGAACAATAGGTTCAGACGCGATGCTGAACAATTACTTGTGCGACCTCTTGTCGCACTTATACTACTAAGGTAATGCTTTTATAGGAGAAGTCGTAATTATAAGAGCCTTATTATCATGCTATTAGCTTACTTTATCTTAGGCTAAAAGTCCTTATTTGAGGTTTCTGAATCTTATCAGCCACAAGTTCAGGATGACAAAAGGCGACAATATATCGTAACAGCCGGATAGGAGTATATCATGATATGATAAGCCGCATAGGGCGTGATATCGGAATAGGAATAGATGGGGCTATGCTGATAGCGGTATAACGGGTTAACCGAATAGTGATATATCGTGATATGACGAGTCGCATAGGATATGATATCGGAATAGGGATAGACCGGGTTATGCTGATAGCGGTATAACGGGTTAGCCGGATTGTAATATATCATGATATGGCGAGCCACATAGGACGTGATATTGGGATAGGCGAAGCTACGCCGATAGTGATATAGCGAATTAAAGACTATGGGGAAGACATTTCTCAAAAATAGGTGAATTATACTGCCAATCAATGATATTTCACCTCCGGTTCTTTCTTATATGGCTATATGATTATAGTACTATCGCAAATAACCATATAGCCGATATGAAGTATTTGTTTTCAAAAGACCGAAAATACGGAAAAACTGGCAAAAAACATATGTGTTTTTCCCCTGACAAAAGGCTTTATAGCATTATCAGGATATAGCGTGATATTCAAAACGTGGTCCGCTCCTGCGGACAGCAAGTTGTGTTTTCGTTAAACGAAAACCGGACGGTTTAACGACGGAAACGCCGCCAAACCGTATCCACAAAGCTTCGGAAGTCGCTTTGATAATGAAAAGAAAAAGGATAACAATTTTAATATTTATGCAATTTACATACCTTGATACGATAAACTTAATTGATTAAAATGATAAGAATACACAGATATAGTAGTTTTAAATTCATGAAAAATGTTTTATATTTTTATTTGCGCTTTTTAATGGTAATTGAGATTTTTAAATAATAAAAAAATAAAATAAATACGAAATGAATGATTTCGTGAGATCATCGAATCTGATTTATGCGAGATACCCGTATTACGCCCCGGATCTAGATATGTATGTCAGAGACACGTTCACCCCCCCCAAAAAAAAACATGGCATTGAACAGCTCTGATATACAACTATTTATCGCATATTCTAACAAAAGAGAACCCATAGAGCGAGTCGGTATCATCAATCACCTTGCGAACGAAAAATGAAACACCAAAACGTTCCTTTCGACTTCATCGAGTTCGTGGATGACATGTCCGTATTCACTGCCCTGCTGTATAGTTTGTAGGGCTACACAGAATATCATTCTTACATAAAACTTCTTATAAGTAATATCCCATGTTGCCGGAATCATGATTTCGGCAACATGGCTCCTTGTCGATATGACGCATATTCCCGAAAGACCTACGGTTTTCCATCCGAACATCTCAGAACTATCTGATAGGGCAAAGGTCTTACCGATACGGTAGCAAGAGTTAAGAACTCTCAAGGACTTTAACACCATCGGAAGAAAAAATGCAAAGTGAAATGAAAGTAGAGAAAGCTTTCTTAAAAATAGGGATTGAAGTTCAGATACACCTTTTCTTTACCAGCATCCGCCGCATCGAACTCAATTTTATTCTCACGCGCTAGCCATCCTAATGCAGCCCAAAAATCCTTGTCGGAAAGACCACTTTCTTTTTTCAATTCCTCATAATCCCAACTCATGCTATTATTCATTAACTGCCAGAGAATACCAGCATTGGACCCAATAGTATTTTTATTCATACAATCCGTTTTATAAATATAACACCTTTAATTCTTTTTTTCTGTAAAAATAAGCGTATAATACCAAATTTCACTATTCTAATAGTCGGTAAAAAAGTTCCGTTCGGTATATCGTAGCAAAAAAATAACAATTCCAGATAAATAGAAAGGGGTATTCTTGGGTATTTCGGGAAACATTTTTTCCTGTTTTAAAGATACGAATTAGCGGACTGTTTTAAAATCATTTACCAGAAAGCACTTGGTTAAAATAGTAACTATAAAAACGTTACGGTCTCTATTCATATTGTTTGGTTTAAAATCATAAAGCGGACAGCCGAAAACAGAAACACCGAAAGGTTTATAAAGGTTTAAAGGAAATATTTCTATATCCATTGGACTCCAAGTCGTATTTATTCCTATTGTTCTCGCCCGACTGCTGTCTCCGAGCGAACTCAATTCTGTCTTCCCGTGCCAGCCGATGGCTGTGCACTGCTCATAATGAAACAATCCTAACACCTCTCTTTAGTTTATCGTATCTCCATTTTTTCGGGTCGCTTGACAGATGCCAAAGAGTACCGGCATTTCTGCCTGTCTGATATTTATCCATGATGTGATAAATTTTAAAGGTCGTTTATACAATAAATAAATCTCGTTATCACACACTTCCTGTTTGATGCGATTCCGCCGCAACAAATAGTGCTCCGTACAGACAGGTATCCTCCAACCCGCAAGCGGTCTGGCGTTCGAAGAACCAGCTGCGCTGGGTGGTCTGTATCGCTAGGATGACCCACTCGTCGTCTTTCCTAATTTCTTTTCATTCGGTATCATAGGTCTTTCTTTAATCGGTTATATTAATTATCTTTCAGTATTCTTGCGTCTTCACTTCATACTGCGTGTATGACTTCACGTACTGGTTACAGCTTTGTTAGTATAGTGCCTACGCTTTCTTCATCTTCACGGAGAGGAGGATGTACTTGTGTCTGTCGTTAATGATATAGTTGTCGGGAGTGGGATATTCCTTCACCATGCGGGCTACATCCTTGAGATGGATGTTGTCATCCTTCGGGTTGGTGTAGACAATCTGCTGCTTGTCGTAGACGGTCTCCAGTGACTTGTCCACATGTAGCGGATACACGTAAGTACTGGTCTTGAAGCATCTGCCCATGATGGTGAAGCCTTTCTGCCAGCGATAGCGTCAGCGTCTGTTCGCTCAGCCCGTATTATGAGAGGTTGCTAGAGTCGAAACAAACTGAAATCTGTTTCAGTTCCATCTCGCTGACGGTTATACGTTTCACGCTACCGATGTATCGCAGACGGTTTTGAAGGTCGTCATGTAGTCCTCTTGTTCACGGTTGATTTTGTCTCTGCTCTCCATGGTGATGAATAGGGCAGATGCATCACCGAAGTCGCCCATTATCTGCAGGGTGAACAGGTTGAAGGGCAGTAGTGTCTTAAAACCGTCTACGTCGTGGCGAAACCTGCTCCTGAACTCGTCCTTGTGCATGACCTCGTTATGACTCTTGGAGAAGCTCTTTTCCTTCCGTACTTTCTTATACAAGAATATGTATTTCTTCAATGACTTGGTCACCTGCTCCACCATTTCCTGCACAGTGTTTCTCGATGTGTAGTTTCATGTCGTAGGAGCGCAACAGGAAATTGACCACAACACCTTTTCCCATCTAGTGTTTGCAGTCTTATGGGAAAGACCTTATACCACGAATGAGACACTATCTGTATGACGGACGGATTTTTATAGAAAACAATAGAGCGGAGAATGCACTAAGCCCCATAGTGCTGATCTGAAAAAAATATGCAGTTCTGTGGAAATTAGGGAGTTGCCAAGAACACAGCGGTTATATGTTCGTTATTCGGCCCGTGCAAGGAACGAGGGCCAATCCATGCGCATGGTTGAACTACGTTATTACAAGACTACCATATTACCTCGAACCAAAATCGAACAGGAATCTCCGGGAGTTGCTCCCAAACAAGTGGACATCTGCATAGGACAGTCCATGAACTGTCCACGGAAAATCTATAGACAATCCACTACCACAGTCTCTTCTGAAACACAACAAACTGCACATGACTAACAATTATATCCAAACACCATCTTACGTTGGTTATACGTGAGTAAAAATCACTAAATTTAAAATATGCAAAATGGAGTTACTTAGCCGCTTACGTTTCAAAACATTACATGGAAGAACATAACATTGATTTTTATTGCGGGCACCTTATGTATTTCCACCAAACATCTTACCCGCATTATCAAAGTAATCACGGGTAAAACTCCACATACAGTTATTAACAATAAACAGATTCATCAAGGTATGACTATGCTTGAAGACAACATCCTGTATCATAGATAACAAAGAAATTCCATTTTTTGGTTCAAGCGTCATTTTGTAAATTCTTCAAGAAACACAAGAAAATTACTCCAATGGCAAACAAAAGAGGGAAAAAAGAATAAAAACTAATAATAAATTCCTGGTAAGAATGAACTTTTGTTTTTGAAACTTATTAGCCTCAAGGATAACAAAAAGAACTGTATCATCACTCAAAAAATAAAGTTTGATACAGTACTTTTCTGCGAACGCATCTATTTTCGTTCCCTTGTGCATGCCGTGAGATATAGATTCTGCATACTTTGGAGATTAACGAAAAACGAAATATTCTGCCAGACAGTTTGAGATAAGTAGGATAACGCTGTTCTGCAAATGCAATATAGCCTAAAACATATTATGATGTAACAATAAAGTTCATTATATACAAAAAATGAAGTGCCCCTAACAAGCTTAGTATATATATGATGTGCTATATTGATATAAGTTAACACAAATAAGTTTCTATCCAAATTCGTAATAAAATACTACATTACCCAACAGTACTATCCTTTACCAATCAATTAAAACAATATATTGAGTTATACCGCTCCATCTATAGCGTTAGAAATAAACAGAAAAGATTTCAAACAAAAATATTACATTTTTTAAAGCCTTTTTCTATATTCCTTAGGAGAAACCCCCAACTGTGTCTTGACAAACTTACCAAAAAAAGAAATGTTTGGAAAATCCAGTTCTTCCGCTATTTCTTTTATAGATTTGTTGGAGTATTTCAACTGTTGCACAATTGCTTCCTTAGTATATTGATGAATCCATTCAAGAGCTGTCTTTCCAGTAGACATTTTGCAAACTGTAGAAAGATATTTCGGAGTAATACAAAGTCGGTCTGCATAGAATAAAACAGTTCTTTCTCTCCCCTTGTTATCAGCCAATAGATTTAAATATCGTTTTACCAAAACGTCTGCCTGCTTTAAGTTGGATTTATCCTGAATGATTTTTTCAGACATTTGGCTTTTCACAATAGAGCATACATCATAAAATGAGGCTTGAAACAAGGCATGCATGGTTTCTTTTTTGTAGTTGCTGAATGAGTGGTTCAGCTTTACAGAAAACAAGTCATAATAGCTGTTCATCAATTTTAAAGATGGGGCATCCAAATGGAAAATGGGATGCTCTACCAATTGGAGTATAATGTTCCAAATATCTTTATCGATATGAAGCATACGAGGCAAGGCATCATAAGATAAGGCAAGAATTTTAGCATTAAAATTAGGACTTATCATATAATTATCAACGAATATATTGGGAGGACATACCAGCATATCATTCACCTCTACTTCATGAGTTTTTCCATTGATATCCACTATTAATTTACCTTCGATACAAATCAGAATGATAATAATATCCATTTGCAAAGACCCTTTTATTGGTATGGATTTCAACCCGTTAATCACCAGAACATCACCATCCATATAATCAAAATTAGTCTTCTCGCCTAACGTATTGAGGCTTATTTTCATTGTTGACTGTTCCATTTTCCAAACCGTTAATGATTTTGCTGCAAAAGTAATATAGGATAGAATAGAATTTATGTTGTAAAGTTCTTATAGAATGTCCATTTCAGCTAATACTTCTCATTTTCCGGCTAATAATGCTTGTTTAGTGCCGAATTGGAACACTAAAATACAATAAAAGAAGACCAATTTTGCATCAGTAAACAATTAATGGACTGAAATAATGAAAAGAAAGTATTGTTATGTAACAGCGCTACTCTTGCTTGGACTAGTTAGTAGCTGTAAACAAAAGGTTGAGACAAAGGACAGCCATCCTATAAGCGTTTCTACTCTGGAAGTGAAAGAAAGTTTAACCGGAATTGCACAGGAGTATTCGGGTACCATTCAGGCATCCAATGAATCAACACTAAGTTTCTCAACTGGTGGAACTTTGGAGAAAATTTATGTAAATCAGGGAGAAAAGGTAGAAAAGGGAACATTGCTGGCCGTTGTGGATGATACATCGCTCCGAAATGCCTACGAGGCAGCCGTGGCTACCCGCATGCAAGCCGAAGATGCCTATGCGCGCATGCAACAACTCTATGATAACAATAGTCTGCCTGAAATAAAATGGACGGAGGCACAAAGCAAACTGAAACAAGCTGTGGCTACCGAACAGATAGCTAAAAAAGAACTCTTGAATGCCCAACTATATGCGCCATTTAGCGGATTTATAGCGGACAAGACCGCTGATGTAGGTCAAAATGTTTTGCCTTCCACTCCTATCTTGAAACTGATGGAAATCAACCGGGTGAAAGTAAAAATTGCCATTCCCGAAAATGAAATCGGGACTATTGAAATTGGTACAGATGTTCAGCTAACAGTTCCGGCACTGAACGGCCGGACATTCGAGGGGAAAATTACTGAAAAAGGCGTGGATGCCAATCCTCTTTCCCGTTCCTATGACCTCTATGCATTAGTAGACAATCGCAATCTGGAATTATTACCCGGAATGGTGTGCGACATCTCGTTGGAAACAAAAAATAAGCAGAACGGCTTCATCATCCCCAGGCATATCGTACAAATCGATGGAAACAACCAGAAGTTCGTGTGGGTCTATGCCGCAGGAAAGGCATCGAAACGCATCATCAGCGTGGGCGAAATGACAGCTGATGGTGTAGTGGTTACCCGGGGGCTTTCTGAAGGAGATGAAATCATCATCAGCGGTCAGCAGAAAATCAGTGAAGGTATGGAAATAAACAAGCAGCAATGAAAGAAAAAACTTTTAGCATAGCAGACTGGGCCATGCACTATCACCGGATTGTGATTTTAGTGACGGTGTGCCTGATAGCGTTGGGTATCTATGGCCTGGGGGAAATGAACAAGAACGAATTTCCCGATTTTACCATCCGACAGGGCTTGGTGGTGGCTGCCTATCCCGGTGCCACTTCAGCCGAAATAGAGGAGCAAGTGACCAAACCGTTGGAGAATTATATTTTCGGCTACAAAGAGGTGAAAAAGAACAAGACTTTCTCACGCAGCCAGGATGGGATGTGCATCATCCAGGTAGAACTGAACGATGACTTGAATAACAAGGATGAGTTCTGGAGTAAGTTCAAGCATGGCATTCAGGATTTCAAAGCACAGCTTCCTAAAGGTGTCCTAGTCGTGCAGGTGATGGATGACTTCGGCGATACATCGGCTTTGCTTGTCACCATGGAAAGTGATGATAAAACATACCGTGAACTCAATGAATACATGGACGATCTGAAAGACCGGTTGCGCACCATTGAAAGTGTCGGACGTATGACAGTGAGCGGTATGCAAAAAGAGCAGATTGCCATTTATCTGGATACTGAACGGCTATCACATTATGGCATCAGCGACCGGACTTTAGCCACCAGCTTGTTTTCCAAAGGATTTGTCACTACAGCCGGGCGGATGAAGAACGATGAATATACCTCGCCGCTTTATGTAAGTCACTCCATGAATTCACAGCACGATATACAGGAAATGATTGTGTATGCTGACCCTCAAGGGAATATCATCCGGCTGAAAGATGTGGCGAGAGTAGTCAGAGAATATCCAGACCCGGATTCTTTTATCACCAACAACGGAAAGAAATGTCTGTTGCTGAGTATTGAAATGAAGAAGGACAAGAACATTGTACAGATGGGCAATGAGGTAAAAACCGTCATGAATACTTTTGAAAAGACACTGCCAGATGAAGTGAGCCTTTTCAAAATTACCGACCAAAGCAAAGTGGTGGACGATAGTGTATCGAACTTTCTGCATGAATTGGTCATAGCCATCTGTGCGGTTATTCTGGTGGTCATGCTGCTTCTTCCAATGCGTGTGGCCATGGTGGCAGCCACTACCATTCCTATTACGATTTTTATTTCGCTCGGATTGTTCTATGCCTTTGGTATCGAACTTAATTCAGTGACGCTGGCAGCGTTGATAGTGACCTTGGGATTGATAGTGGATGATTCCATCGTCATCATCGACAGCTACATGGATAAATTGGCGGAAGGCCAGTCCCGCTGGCATGCTTCCATCAAGAGTGCCGATCATTTCCTGAAATCTATCTTTTCGGCTACCCTAGCTATCAGTATCACCTTCTTTCCTTTCCTGTTTACCATGAAAGGAATGTATCAGGACTTTCTGCATAGTTTTCCATGGGCCACAACCCTAGTATTGGTCATCTCGCTTTTGGTAGCCCAAATGATCATACCCTTCATCCAATTTTGTTTTATCCACAAGCCTATTGAGCAGAAGCGGAACAAGGACGGCAAAGAACGGTTCTCCTTTTTGAATTTTATGCAAAGCACCTATGACAAACTGATAGACTGCTGCTTTAAGAGACCTTATATAACCTTGTTTGTAGGTTTGCTTTCAGCGGTAGCCGGTGCTGCACTGATGCTCAGCCTTCCGCAACGGTTGATGCCGACAGCAGAACGTAACCAATTTGCAGTGGAAATCTATCTTCCTACCGGGACTTCCTTACCAAAGACCGTACAGGTGGCCGACAGTCTAGAACATCTGCTCCGGCAAGATCAGCGGATTGTTTCCATTGCCTCTTTCAAAGGGACTTCTTCCCCCCGCTTCCAGACGTCGTATGCACCTCAGTTGGGTGGCAGTAACTTTGCCCAGTTCATTGTAAACACCACCGACGATCAAGCAACGGAAGAACTGTTGAACGAATATACGTTAAAATATGCCAACTATTTTCCGGAAGCATGGGTGCGCTTCAAGCAATTGGGTTATAGCCAGGCCACAACACCTATCGAAATCCGGTTGAGCGGAACGGACAGGCGTCAACTCAAGCAAACAGCAGACGCGTTGGTTCATCTCCTGCGTAACCAAGAAAACCTATATCTAGTACGCACGGACTTCAATGAGCCTATGGCCAGCACACGCATTCAACTGAAAGAGAAAGAAGCCAGCCGATTGGGTATTACCAATGCAGCGTTGGAAATGATAATGGCTATGCGCTACGGAGCTGGCATACCAGTGGGAAACATCTGGGAGGGAAACTATGACACGAACATCGTGCTGAAGAGTACACATGCTGATTCTGCCAGTGTTGAAGATATCATAAATGAACCCATTCCGTTAGCAGGTGGATTGGAAGAAGTGCCCTTGCGACAGATTGCTTCTGTGTCGCCCGTTTGGGAAGAAGGCCAAATTGTACGAAGAAACGGAATCCGTACCATCACCGTTATGGCAGAAGTGACTAAAGGAACCAATGTTATGAACGAGACGGCTAATGTGCGCCAACTGATTGAGAAAATCCATATCCCGGAGGATGTGACGCTCAGCTTTGGCGGTGAACAGGAAGAAAGTGAAGAACAGATTCCTCGGATAGTGGCTGGATTATGCATTGCCGTAGCGATTATTTTCTTTATTCTGCTGTGGCATTTCAAGAAAGTCAGTACTTCCTCTATTATACTTGTGAGTCTTTCACTTTGTCTATTAGGTGCTGCTCTTGGTGTGCTGATTCAAGGTGGAGATTTCAGTGTGACTTCCACCTTAGGTATTGTGAGTCTGATGGGTATCTTGGTGCGTAACGGTATCATCATGTTCGACTATGCAGAGGAACTTCGTACCACGGAGCGTCTCAGTACCCACGAAGCCATCTATCATTCGGCCAAGCGCAGAATGCGTCCTATCTTCCTGACGTCAGCGGCAGCTTCTATGGGAGTAGTTCCTATGATATTAGGAGGCAGCGCGCTGTGGATGCCTATGGGAACCGTTATTTTCTATGGAACACTGATTACGATGCTGTTTATCCTCACCATACTTCCGGTAGCCTACTGGTTAATTATGAGTGGTACTACGAAGAAGAGAATGCAGCTGCAACAATTAGAAAAGGAATAAAGTTTAAACAACAGTAAAATGAGAAACAGATATAAAAAAGGGTCTGTAGTCTGTCTCCTAGCTTTAGGAATGGCTTGCACGACCTATGGTCAGACAAGGCAGTATTCGGTAGAACAGTGCCGTACGTTGGCATTGGAAAACAATGCTCGCATTAAAAATGCGAACTATGAGTTACAGAGTGCCCGTGAAGAAGAAAAACAGGCCTTTACTAATTATTTTCCTTCCGTAAGTGCTACCGGTTTTGGATTCAATGCAGATAAGGGAACAGCCCAAATGAATCTGGCTCCAGGAATGGAAATGAGCATGCTGAAGAATGGTCTGGCAGGTGGAATCGTTGCCACTCAACCGGTATTTGCCGGAGGGCAGATTGTGAATGGCAATAAAATAGCCAAACTGGCGGTGGAGATGAAACAGCTGCAGGTGCAGCAGTCTGAAAAGGAAGTCATGCTTACTGCTGAACAGTATGCCTGGCAAGTACTGACTTTGCAAGAAAAACTACAGACAGTTTTATCCGTAGATACCATGCTCCAACGAATCTGCAATGAAGTTGAAGTTTCGGTAAATGCAGGAGTAGCCTTACGAAATGACCTTCTGGAAGTAAACTTGCGACGGAATGAAATCGCCAGCGAGCGCATCAATCTGGAAAATGGAATTGCCTTGAGCAAAATGCTTCTGGCTCAATACATCGGTCTGGAAGATACCGATTTTGAGATTACTTCCCGTCTGATGAATCAAACGGCAGAATCACTTCACATGGATTCCATTTTCTGCGATCCGGCTTCCTCTCTGCCGCTGACACCCGAGTATCAGCTGCTGGAAAAGAACCTGAAGCTCTACAAGCTGCAACACAAGATTTCCATCGGGAAGAACTTGCCGACGGTGGGTGTCGGAGCTGGATATATGTATCATGATTTTCTGGATGTGGACCGTTCTTTCGGGGTGATATTTGCTTCCATTTCCATTCCCTTGTCAGGCTGGTGGGGCGGCAGCCATGCCATGAAAAAACAGAAGTTGCAGGTAAAAATGGCCGAAAATGAACTGATGGACAAGTCCCAGTTGCTGAAGATTCAGATGCAAAAATGCTGGAACGATTTGGAAGATGCCCATAAGCAGTTGGAGATTGCATCATTATCGGTGGAACAGGCTTCTGAGAATTTCAGACTGAACAGACAATATTACCAAGCAGGAACCATCACTATGACCGATTTGCTGAATGCCCAGACGCTCTATCAGCAAAACTGTGATAAATATGTGGATGCCATAGCCGATTGCCAGATTAAACGGCTAAAATACTTGCAAGCCACCGGCCGTTGAACTGATTTCATCAAGTTTAATCTTTAAATCAATAGAATCATGCCATTTGATTTGAAAAAAATACAAGAAGACAGTATCAGTTTATATGCACAAATGCAGAATGATTCTTATACATTCATGGATTTGCAGCAGATAAGCCAACTGAAGGAGGCTGAGCTATGCTTGGTGCTGATACAATTGATACGTGAAGATAAAATCAAACAGATAGTAAAAGGAAAAAATATCTGTTACAGAAAAATTACCATTTAAAAGAATGATTGTGTCGGGAAAAGAGAGGCTCACAGATAGATCCCATCTATCCTTGCGAGCCTCTGTTACCCTGGAATAAATCAAAATGAAAAAGAGAGATAAAAAGAAGAAAATGTCATCAATAGTAATTTTTTAACAGGGATACTATGAAGAAACGGTTTTATTTTGTCTTAAGTTTGTGGCTATGGTGTATCTGCTTACATTCCATAGTGTGTGTAGCTAGCACAGGCAAACGGCGTCCACGGGTAGCCGTTGTTCTAAGTGGAGGCGGTGCTAAAGGTGTGGCTCATATCAGTGCCTTGAAAGTAATAGAAGAAGTGGGGATACCTGTAGATTATGTAGTAGGCACCAGTATGGGATCAATTATAGGCGGTCTGTATGCTATCGGTTATTCACCTGCCCAACTGGACAGCATTGTAAGAACATTAGACTGGGAATGGTTGCTTTCCGATAAGCCCAAAAGGAGTTATCGAACCATTACGGAACAGGAAAATGAAATACGCTACCTTCTTTCCATTCCTGTGACCAAAAAAGCCACTTTACAAAAACCGGAATCTTTAATCAGAGGAGAAAACATCAGCGATATGTTTGCGGCACTTACCGTAGGCTTTCATGACTCCATTGATTTCAAACGATTACCTATTCCGTTTGCATGCATTGCAACAGACATTACGGACGGAAGCGAGGTGATATTGAACCGAGGAGTTCTGGTAGAAGCCATGCGTGCCAGTATGGCCATTCCAGGCGTGTTTTCACCAGTACGTAAAAATGGCAAAATCCTGGTAGATGGCGGGTTAGTGAACAACTTTCCGGTAGATGTGGCGCGCTGCATGGGAGCAGACATTGTGATTGGTGTGGATGTACAAGACGGACTGCGTAAAGCAAAACAAATAAACAGTTTTTCTGAAATTATATCACAAATAGTTGATATTGCCTGCAAAAAGAAATATACGGAAAATCTTAACCTAACAGATGCTTATATAAAGGTAAATGTAAAGGGATATTCGGCTGCCAGCTTCAATCATGCGGCTATCGATTCGCTTATTCATCGCGGATGGCAGGCTGCTGACCAATGCCGGAGTCAGTTACAGAAAATAAAAGAACAGCTTAACCTAAGTGCTCCTCTGCTTCGACCTGCATCTCACATCAGTCAATCGTTGTTTCACAAGAATATTTTTGTAAACGGTATCTACTTTGAAGGGATCAACACCAGAGACCGTAACTGGATTATCCGTAAATGCCGGCTGCATGAAAAATCTTGTATGGAATACAAGCAGATTGAAGAAGCTCTTGCTATATTACGAACCGAATTGAATTATTCAGATGTGAAATTTCGTTTGTTGGATGAAGAAAAAGGTTACAAACTGGTTTTTCATCTGACCCAGAAGAACGTCACTTCATTTAACATTGGAGCCCGTTTTGATTCTGAAGAAGTAGCCTCCTTGCTACTGGGAACATCGGTATACCTCTCTACGAAAGTACCTTCCACGCTGTCAGTTACAGGCAGATTGGGAAAGCAGTACATGGCAAACCTTAAATATACCTTTCATCCTTCGCTCATGCGGGATATCAGCCTGCAATATACCTATAATTTCCATGACATAAACTTCTATAAGAACGGACATAAGATTTACAATACCACCTTCAATCACCATACCTTTGAAGCGAGATATTCAAATCGGTGGCTGAAAAATTTCCGTTATCAGTTAGGAGCTTCTTATGAGTTATATCACAATGCTGATGTACTGCTTAAAACGGGAAATTATCCTTCCATTCCCAATATGACAGACAATACCTTTAAATATTTTGCCCAATTGGATTATAATACCCTAGACCATTATTTATTTCCGAAGCATGGACTAAGATTCAATGTGGTGGGTTCCGTTTATACGGACAACTTATTCCAATATCGCAGTCATTCTCCTTTCTATGAGATAAGTGCCGCTGTTTCGGCAGCCTATTCCTTTAATGACAAGCTTGCCCTGCTCCCTTCTGCCAGTTTCAGGATGTTGGAGGGCAAAGACATTCCTCAAGTCTATAAGAACATATTGGGTGGAGACACTCCTTCACGCTACCTTACTCAACAGATTCCATTGATGGGTGTAGGTCATGTGGAGTTTGTCAACGATGCCTTACTGGCGGGCCATTTGCGCCTACGTTACCGTATCACTGGAAAACACTACCTGTCCTGCATTGGCAACATCGCATCCAATACCGATAAGCTCAATGAGATAGGTCAAGGAAAGATTCTTTATGGCATAGGTCTGAACTATGCTTGCGACAGTAAATTAGGACCTTTGGAGCTGTCAATAGGCTATTCGAACTTGGTAGAGAAATTTTATGGCTTTGCCAATATCGGGTATTATTTTTAGAATCTAAACCAGACCATATAAGTGATTCCCCATTCCATTCGTAACCGGTTTTGGAAAAAAGAGGCCCACAAGGAATACCTATGATATTCTTGTGAGCCTCTATAGTGTTAACATGGTCTTTGAATCCACTTAAATTATTTTTCTTAACGAATCAATCTAAAAAAAAGATTTTACAATTGCAACAAACTACTAAATATAAGATAGTAAATTGATATCAATATGTTTAATATTTTTAATTCACTCTCAAATACGATTCTTTTAGCCAGATTGAGTACTTTATTATTCAGACTCTTACAAATATTGTGTCTCGCATTTTTAACACAACAATTCTAAAAGTAGTTCTTTATTTCATTTTTCTTTTCTGATTTTTTACAGCATTTGTTTCCGCAATCTGTAGTATATGAAAATGTTATATATAATAATCTACAACTTTTATGACAAATCAAGTGATAAAACAACGGGTAAAGGATATGGACAATGTTCCTAAAATCGGAGAATCACGGGCCAAGTTATTCATTGACTGAAGCGTTGGAAAAACAGGGTCCGTTCATCAAGTCAACATTGGTCCAATTAGGCTGTAATATTTTATGGAAGATGTTCTGCAATGGACTGGTCAAGTATAATGGGTTATATCTGAATTTGAATACGATGAAAGTGAATCCAATATATAAGATGATATATCAAGTAAATAGGTAAGTAATCGTTCACAATTAATTTATATTATCCGAAACACCTATCATGCTGAACGGAGTGAAAGATTCTCCGTGTTTGGAAAGAGGGGCTTCGACTTGTTCAGGGTGACAGATAAATTAATTAAATTTTGCATAGCTACTTATTTAAACTTTATTTAGTGTTTCAAAAAGTATATATGTTGTCCCATTCTTCCTGTAATGAGCAATCCACTACTTTTGTGGACTTTTAGGACACGCTATTTACAGTATAAGCAGTTACTTTTACAGCCAAATCATTGATAAAACAACAAATATGGATATAAAGGATGTTTTTCAAGGCGGTTCTAAACAAATGAAAAAATATGGTGAAAGGGAATATATAGATATAGATAATGATATTGTATTTTTGAACAACGTAAAGGACTTGCCCCTTGTTAACGGCTCGCTACGAATGAACAAATTCGTGTCTGTAATATGCTATACCGGTAAATTGCAGTTGGAAGTAAATATGAAAGAGTACATCATAGTGAAAAACAACATCCTGATTTGTCGTCCGAATGACATGATTTGCAATACTATGTTAAGTCCTGATTTTGAGGGGGGCATATTATGCCTCTCTCCTAAATTCATAGTGGAACTATTCGGTAAAGGAAGCGTGTGGAATTGTCTCTTCCACTTCGAAAAAAATCCGATCTTTTCTGTCTGTCAGGAAAGTATAGAAATGTTTGAAATCTACGATAAAGCTTTCCATGCAAAGTTGAAAATGAGACAATCCGCTTTCCAGCAGGAGATCGTCTATTCCATCATCCGCGCCATACTTTATGAGCTACGGGAAAATATCAGTGATGATACTTCCACACTTGCCATAGGGATAAGCCAAAAGGAAATCTTATTCAAGAAGTTCATGGAATTACTCTCTGACAGCATTGTGAAATCTCGTTCGGTATTGTGGTATGCCAAGCAGTTATATATTACGCCCAAATACCTCTCCATTGTTTGCAAACAAGTAAGTGGAAAAACCGCGTTTGAATGGATTAATGAATATGTTATCATGGACATTCAGCACTTATTAAAAAATACCGACAAACCCATCAAGGAAGTGGTAGGCTTGCTGAATTTTCCAAATATCTCTTTTTTCGGTACCTATTGCCGGAAACATTTTGGAATGTCCCCCACGGAATACCGGAAATATTTGAGAACCTCTGCCAGTAAATAACAACAATATTTGAAACCGATGAGGAAAATAACTATAAACAAGGTAATGACAAGGCGTGAAATGAATGACTTCATCCAATTACCACACCGCCTTTATGCCCATTGTCCGCAGTATGTGCCCGACCTTGATTCGGACATCCGCGAGACCTTCGATCCACGCAGGAATGCCGGATTGGAATACTCGGACATTCAGCCTTTTGTCGCCTATAACGAGAAGGGGGAGTGTGTCGGACGCATCACAGGTATTATCAACCATCGTGCCAATGAGAAATGGAAAACCCGTAACGTACGCTTCGGCCTGATTGAGTTCGTAGATGATACAGACGTATCGGAAGCCTTATTGAAGGCTGTCGAGGCATGGGGACGCGAACGGGGCATGATGCACATACAAGGCCCGATGGGCATCTTCGACTTCGACAAGGAGGGGATGCTGGTGGAGGATTTTGACCAAACGGGATCCATGATAACGATATACAATCCGTCCTATTATCCCCGACATTTGGAAGCATTGGGCTACCGGAAAGAGGTGGATTGGGTACAGGTGCGTATTGACGTGCCACGGGAGGTGCCTACCAAGTATGCCCGTGTGGCACGACTCACGAAAGAGATGTTCGGTTTGAAAGTAAGAAAACTGACGGATGAGGACGTGTACAAACGTGGCTATGGCAGAAAGGTCTTTGAACTGCTGAATCTAGCCTATTCGCCCCTGTTCGGTTATACGGAACTGACGGACAAGCAGATTGACTCGTTTCTGAAACGTTACCTGCCGCTGATAGACAAGCGGATGCTACCCGTCATCGAAGATGAATCCGGCCAGCTTGTAGGTGTGACCATCACGATGGGCAGTCTGTCGCACGCCTTGCGACGGTCGCAGGGGCGGTTATTGCCTTTCGGTTGGTTTCACCTGCTCCGTGCCTTGAAATGGAAGCATGAAGACAAGGCTGAAATGCTACTTATCGCCGTACATCCCGATTATCAAGGGATGGGCGTGAATGCCTTGTTCTTCGATGACCTGATACCGGTCTATAACGAACTGGGCTACCGTTGGGCAGAGACCGGCCCACAACTGGAAAGCAATGTCCGGGAACTGTCGCAATGGAAACCGCTGACCCCGACGGTCACGAAGCGGAGGAGATGCTATACGAAAGAACTTTGAAATGAAGAACGAAAAATGAAGAATTTGAAATAACATCAGAAGATATGGAAAACAGAGTAGTAATCACAGGCATGGGCATCTGGTCCTGCCTCGGTACGACATTGGACGAGGTGCGCGATTCGCTTTATGCGGGACGGAGCGGCATCATCCTCAGTCAGGAACGCAAGGCGGCAGGATTCCGTTCGGCATTGTGCGCTGACATTCCCCGTCCCGACTTGAAACCGTTCGTCTCCCGCAACCAGCGTCAGTTCATGCCGGAAGAGGCGCAGTATGCCTACATGGCGACACGCCAGGCTTTGGAAAACGCACGGTTGGATGCGGACTATATCGGCCGGCACGAAGTGGGACTCATTTACGGCAACGACTCCGTGGCCGAAGCCACCATGCACGCGCTCGACAAGTTCCGCGAGTTGGGCGACACGGCAGCTTGTGGCAGCGGTGCCATCTTCCAAAGCATGAACTCCACCGTGACGATGAACCTTGCCTGCCTGTTCCGCCTGCGCGGCATCAACCTGACGGCATCGGCGGCGTGCGCCTCCGGCTCGCATTCCGTGGGGCTTGCCTATTTGCTGATACGCGACGGCCTGCAGGAGTGCGTGGTATGCGGCGGTGCGCAAGAGGCGAACATGTATGGTGTAGCCGCCTTCGATGGTATCCAGTCATTCTCTGTGTGCGAGTCGAAACCGACACGTGCCAGCCGTCCCTTCGACCGCGACCGCGACGGACTGGTACCGGGCGGCGGTGCGGCAACCCTCGTCCTCGAAAGTTATGAACACGCCGTTCGGCGGGGGGCGTCAATATGGGGTGAGGTAGTCGGCTGGGGATTCTCCGGCAACGGTGACCACATATCTACGCCCAACGTGGACGGGCCTGCCCGTTCGCTGGAGCTTTGCCTCAAGAACAGCGGCATAACGCCCGACGAGGTGGGCTATATCAACGCCCACGCCACCTCGACCCGCATCGGCGACAGCCGCGAAGCACAAGCCATCGCCCGCATATTCGGCGAACGGTGTGTACCTGTCACCTCCACCAAAAGCCAGACCGGGCACGAAATGTGGATGGCAGGTGCCAGCGAACTTGTCTACTCGATGCTGATGATGAAGAATGATTTCATCGCCGCCAATCTTAACTTCGAGAATCCCGACGAAGAGACGGCGTGCATCCATGTACTGCCCGAACGCAGGGAGACGCATTTCGATCTGTTCCTCTCCAACTCGTTCGGCTTCGGCGGAACGAACTCGACGCTTATTGTAAGAAATGTAAGGAAGTGAGAAGGAAGTTAGAGGGAGTTAAAGGCCGATACTCTGTATTTGGCGACAAAACTATCGACCTCTAACTTTTGAAGCCAGCTTGTTGGCTGATAATTTCCTATAAATTCTTATAACACCAAAAAACAGAATATTAATCATAGTATAAAAACAGAGTTATGACACGTGAAGACATTGTAGCACAAGTAAACAGCCTGTTGGCTGAAGAATTCGAAGTGGAAGCAACCTCTTTTGAACCGGATGCAAACGTAAAGGACACCCTTAATCTAGACAGTTTGAGTCTGGTAGATTTGGTTGCATTGGTGCAACAGACATATAAGGTAAAGATACCTGTTACGGAGTTGCGTACCATCCAGACCTTCAACAACCTGTATGATTACATTGAATCCCATCTGCCAAAGAAATGAAAAGCGGAGACATCAAAGATCTGCTTCCACAACGCGCCCCTATCCTGATGGTGGACGAGTTGCAGGAGGTAAACGGTGAGGAGGCGCAGACCTCCTTCGCCGTCCGTCCCGGCAACTTCTTTCTTGACGAAGAAGGACGGTTGGAAGCAAGCGGGGTGATAGAGCATATCGCACAATCCGCATCGGCTTTTGCCGGATACACGGCACTCCTTACCGGAGCGACAAAGCCTCCCGTGGGCTACATCGGTGAAGTGAAAGACTTCCGGTGCCATCACCACCCGCAAGTGGGCGATGAACTGCGGACCACCATCCGATTGGGTGCGGAAGCAGGAGGGATAAGACTGCTGTCCGGTAAGACCTGCGTGGGAAAAGAAACCGTGGCGGAAACGCAGATGAAAATCTTTATCCAACCGAATGAGTGAAATTATCCAACCGGATAGTAACCAAGGTATAAGAACCATGAAATTAGAGAATAATTATTACGAACTAATCCGTATGCACTGTAGTGGGACGGACGGCGTGTTCCATCTCGCCCTCCGCCCGAATTGCGAGGTTTATCGCGGGCATTTTCCCGGAAACCCCGTGTGTCCCGGTGTCTGCAACATACAGATGATTAAAGAATGTGTCGAGCGGTTGACGGGATGTCGGTTGCACATCGGCAGCATCCACCGTTGCCGCCTGACGGCTGTCGCTACTCCGATGGCTTGCCCGGAACTGTCGGTAAAGATAAACTTGCAGCCTACGGAGAACGGATATGCCGTCACTGCCACCGTCAGCGATGCAAAGCGCACTTACATGGATTATAAAGGAGAGATGACTGTATGACTGAACTTTGCATCCGCGTCTATCGCTATTTCCGCTGCCACCGCACACTCTATTGGTTTTCGCTGGTGGGATTATTCCTCTTTTGCGGCTACTTTGCCGCCCAAATCCATTTGGAAGAGGATTTGAACAAGCTGATGCCATCGTCGCGCAACGAGGACGGCAGTACGAAACTCGCCTTTGCCAACCTGCGCATCAAGGACAAGACTTTCCTGCTTTTCGAGGGGGTGGACGGCGCTTCCACGGAGCGCATCATCGAGGTATGCGATGCATTCATCGACTCTTTGCAGGTGCACGATGCGGCACAGGGTGAGGGACACGGGTCGGTAGGTGATGTGTTCTACCGTTTGTCCGACGACTTGCTGCCCGATGCCGTCGACTACCTCAGAGGACATCTGCCTGCCTACATAGACACTTCCTTCTATGCCCGCATCGACACGATGCTGACACCGGAGCATTTCACGCAGCAGATGGAGCGCAACCGCACCGACCTGACGGGCCACTTCGGTTTGATGTACCCCGAACTGATACAGGCTGACCCCATCGGCTTGCGCAACCTGTTGGCGGAACAGATGAAGCCGCTGGCCAAGGGCGGCACGAGCGGCTACCGCACCATCGACGGACATTTTTTCGTGCCGGACTCCACGGTATGCGTGGCATTCCTGACACCCCGCTATTCGGCTACTGACACGGGGCAGGGTTCTTCCTTGTTCCGCCTGTTGAACAGACTGACAGACGAATTTTCCGAGACTGCCCCCGACGTGCGCATCTGTTACCACGGCACACCGGCCAGCGGCTTCTACAATGCTTCGCAAATCAAGCACGACCTGACGGGCACCATCGGCGGATCGCTCCTGCTGGTATTTCTTTTCCTGTGCGTCTGTTTCCGCAACCGTGACACATTGCCACTCCTGTTATTACCCGTGCTGTTCGGCACGCTGTTCGGACTGGCGATGATGTATTTCCTCAAAGGGGAGTTCTCGCTGCTCGCCTTGGGCATAGGGGCTGTGGTCTTGGGGGTAGCGATGAGCTACGTGCTACACGTGCTGACACATTACAAGTATGTAGGCAATCCCGAACAGGTGCTCCGCGAGCAGGTGAAGCCGGTCTGCCTGGGATGCCTCACCACCATCGGCTCGTTCATGGGACTGTTCTTCATTGATACGGCTTTGTTGCAGGATTTTGGGTTGTTCGCCGCCTTCGCCATCACGGGTACCACAGCATTCAGCCTCACCTATCTGCCTGAGCTGTTGCGTCCGGAAAAGAACCGCATGAACCACCGCGCTTTCACCGCCATCGACCGTATCAATGCCTGTCCGTTCCATCGCAAGAAAGGGTTGCTGGCAGGAATCGCTGTCGTCATGCTCGTCTGTATCGGCTGCTACGTGGCGCGTGGCACGCAGTTCGATGCGGATATGCACAACTTAGGGTACAAGGCAGAACGTACCACCTACTCCGAAAACCTGCTACGCCGAAAGACCTATACCGCCGACAAGCAGAAATATTTTGCCGCTTCCGGGCAGACGATGGAGGAAGCGATAGAGCGTTTCGCCCTGCTGTCGCACAAGCTCGACTCCCTGCAACGCATCGGGCTGGTCAAGAGCTATACGCACACGGACAAGCTGTTCGTTCCCCTGCGGGTGCAGCAGGAGCGCATGGAGGTATGGAAACGCTATTGGACGGACGAACGGTTGGAACAAGTGCGCCGCCTGATTGCCGCCACCGCGCCGGAAGCCGGGCTACGTCCGGAGGCGTTCGACCCGTTCTTCGAGTACGCCATGGCAGACTATGAGCCGGACGCGCTCTACGAGGCGGGCATCATCCCGCCGGGCTACCAGTCCACACTGATGGAGCAGTCCTACAACGGCGAGTACCTCTGCTTCACTTCCGTGCGCTGTGCCAACGACACGGTGCGTAGCAATACGAGCGACTACCACCGCATCTGCGATGCCATAGCCACCGTGCCTGACCTGATGGTGCTTGACACCTATTATTATACCACCGACACGCTGACCGAAATGAACGAGGACTTCAACGTGCTGCAGTGGGTTTCGATGCTGTTTGTCTTCGTGGTATTGCTGTTGAGCTTCCGTTTCAACCTGAAGCATACCCTGCTCGCATTCATGCCCATCCTGCTGAGCTGGCTGATTGCCCTCGGGGCAATGACACTCTTCGGCATGAGGTTCAACCTGATAAACATCATCATCTCGACTTTTGTCTTCGGCATCGGCGTGGACTACAGCATCTTCGTGATGAACGGGCTTACAGGCGGTGAAAAGGACAGTCGTTTACTGGCTTATCACAAGACGGCGATATTTTTTAGTGCCGTTACCCTGATTGTCACGGTCGGCTCCATGCTTTTTGCCGAACACCCCGCCATCCGTTCCGTAGGTTTCTCCACACTGGTAGGGCTGGTATCGGCGGTAGTGCTTTCGTATGTGGTACAGCCTGCCGTTTACGGTTGGATAAACAAGAAAGGAGGAAAGGCATGAAGTACGATGTAATCATTATCGGTAGCGGATTGGGCGGATTGGAATGCGGATATATCCTTACCCGTCACGGACGGCGCGTGCTGGTATTGGAACAGGGTGCCGTGCCGGGCGGCTGCCTGCAAAGCTACCGCCGTCGTGAACTGACCTTTGACACGGGCTTTCATTATGTGGGCGGCCTGGATGAGGGACAATCGCTGCACGCGGCTTTCAAGTATTTGGGCTTGTTGGACTTGCCCTGGCACCGGCTGGATGCCGACGGTTTCGACCGTGTGACTATCGGTGGGTGTACCTTTGCCTTTGCGGAAGGCTATGAAGCCTTCGCCCGGCGGTTGGGTGAAGATTTTTCGTCTGACCGTAGGGCTCTGTTACGTTATGCTGATTTGCTGAAACGTTCTTCGGTACATCAGTTTGCTTCCTTAAATCCTCAAGTGAACGAACTGCCCACTTTTTCGTCCGAACTGATGGGAACGAGCGCATGGCAATACCTGAAGGATAACTTCCGCAGTCCGTTACTGATAAATGTGCTGAGCGGTACTTCGCTGAAAATGGAACTGAGGAAGGAATCGCTTCCGCTGTTCACCTTCCTGCATGGCAACGCCGGTTTCATTGAGAGCAGTTGGCGGTTGAAGGGCGACGGCTCGCTGATTGTCAATTCATTGACAGAGGGAATCCGTGCGCAGGGCGGCGAAATAATCTACAATGCCAAAGTACAGGAACTGGTAGAAAAAGATGGGAAACTGGTATGCGCAGTATGCTCCAACGGTGAAAGATATGAAGGCGGTCTGTTCATCAGTGACATCCATCCGGCACAGACCTGTGGATTGATCAAACGAAGCAACTGTATGAAACCTGCCTATCGCAACCGCATCAACAACCTGAAGAATACATTCGGTATGTTTACCGTATCACTTCGTATCCGACCACGTGGCTTACGCTATTTCAACTACAACCACTACATCTACCGCGAACCGGACGTGTGGGATTTCTATCAGGACAATGTCCGCGTAGGCGGCGTACTTGTCAGTTGCCGGGTGCCGGAGGACGGAAGTGAATATACCGGGCAGGTGGACTTGCTCACCCCTATGCTGTGGGAACAATGCAAGCCTTGGAACTACACGCAGGCAGGTAGGCGTGACAGTGACTACAAGGCGATGAAGAAGCACATGGCGGACGAGTGCATCGAACTTGCCGAACGTATTTTGCCCGGTCTCAGGGATCAGTCGCGGAGTTGCACCAGCACCCCGCTCACTTGGCGTGATTATACACTGACACCCGAAGGTAGCGCCTATGGTATCCGTAAGGATTTCCGTAACCCGCTACTGACGATACTGTCTCCACGTACTCCTGTCCCGAACCTGTTGTTGACAGGGCAAAACCTGATGCTACACGGGGTTCATGGAGTGACCACAACGGCATTCCATACTTGTGCGGAGGTATTGGGAAAGGAAGCGATATGGAGTATCATAGGAAATGAAATAAATGAAGAATTAAAATAAATATGATAATGAGAAAATACGCATTAGTAACCGGAGGCAGCCGCGGGATAGGCCGTGCAGTCTGCATCAAGCTTGCACGGATGGGTTATGATATCCTTATCAACTATATAAGCAACGCTGCCGAGGCTCAAAAGACATTGGAACTGGTACGTCAAGCTGGGCAGGATGGTGGGATATTGATGTTCGACGTGAGCAAACGTGAGCAGGTGACAAAAGCCATCGAATTGTGGGAGAACGACCACCCGGAAGAATATATCGAGGTGTTGGTGAACAATGCCGGTATCCGTCGTGACAATGTACTGGTATTCATGCCCGAAGAAGACTGGCACCGGGTACTCGACATTACCTTGGACGGTTTCTACAATGTGACGCAGGCCGTGTTGCAACCCATGCTGGTGCATAAGCAGGGACGTATCATCAATGTGGCAAGCGTGAGCGGCCTGAAAGGACAATCCGGACAGAGCAATTACTCGGCTGCCAAAGGGGGACTCATCGCCGCCACCAAAGCTTTGGCTCTGGAAGTGGCGCGCAAGCGTGTGACCGTCAATGCCGTGGCTCCCGGCTTTATCGAGACGGACATGACAGAGGGACTGGACGCGGCGGCATTAAAGAATACGATCCCCGCCTTACGGTTTGGTACGCCCGAAGAGGTGGCGGAACTGGTAGGCTTCCTTGCCTCGCCACAGGCTGCCTACATTACGGGGGAAGTGATTTCCATCAACGGAGGACTTTACACTTAGAGTTGACTTAAAGACAGGTTGATAAGGGAACAGGACTACAAGTCAGTGACCGGAAACGTCCTTGTTGCCTAAAACCTTGTCAATTCGTCAACTAAATATTATCCATTAAATAAAGAAGCAATGAAAAGACTGTTTACCCTATTCATCACCGCCCTCTTCGTCTGCACCGGCATATCGGCGCAACGGGCGGATATCCGCAAGGCTGCGGAACGGTATATGAAAGCAAACACGCTGATAACGAATATAAAGCAAACCAAACATAACGCGGCTTTGACAAAAGACGTGGTAACCGACGGACATTTCTATTACAAGAAGCCGAACAACCTGAGCATGGTATTCAAGGAATCCGGGGAAATGCTTATTGCCGTAGGTAACACCTTTATCATGGTAAAGGACGGCAAGCAACACGTAGCCAAAGCAAAGGGAAAAGGCAACAATCCGTTTGAAATCTTGCAGGATGTGTTTCGCAACCTGCTTTCGGCAGACAACGATGCCCTACTGACCGGCATGGCGGACGTGAAGTTGGAAACACAAGGAAATATCGGCACGATAACTATCACGCCTACCGCTACTGGTGCGAGGGCGAAACGCCGGAGTATATTCACCTCCTGCATAGCGACTATTGACCTGAAAGTCGCCGAACTGCGCAGCCTGCGCATCAACGAACAAGGAGAGAACTATACGCAGTATGATTTCTCCAACTATGTGTTCGATGCCGAAATCAGCAGCAGTGTATTTGATACCCAGACCGTGATGTAAAAAAATAAGATGAAGACGCTTGAAGACATTTGCCGCATACCGGTACGGTTCAGTGAGATTGATTCCATGCGGCGCGTATGGCATGGATCGTTTGTCACCTACATGGAGGACGGGCGCGAATCGTTCGGGCGGCACTGGCCCGGCATCGGGTATGCTGATATGCAGAAGGCGGGTATTTATGCTCCTATTTATGATCTGCATATCCGTTATCTGGCTCCACTGGCTATGAATGATGTGGTGGTGATACACACCCTCTATGTCTATCATCGGGGAGCACGGTTAGACTATGCCTACCGGATATACAGGGAAAGTGACGAGGTGCTCTGTGCGGAAGGCAGCAGCACACAGTTGTTTATCGGTACTGATGGAGAACTTCTGACAGACAAACCCGCTTATTACAAGGAATGGCAGGAGAGATATTTGAAAATAGGGAGTAAAACAGAAATATGAGGAAACGCATCAACAACCTGTTCTTTGTCATCGGCATAACGGCGGTTGTCGTGATGTTCTGCACGTTTGACGTGAGTTTCGTAGAACTGTGGGCATACATCCGGAGGGCGAATTATTGGCTGGCGGCCATATTGGGGTTGTGGACGCTGCTTTATGTACTGAACACATGGGCATGGCGGATTATCATCCGTGGCAGTGGTTCCTGTACGATAAGTTTTTGGCGGTTGTTGAAACTGACCGTCACGGGGTTTGCCCTGAACTATGCCACGCCGATGGGCATGGTGGGCGGTGAGGCGTATCGCATCATGGAACTATCGAGGTACATGGACACCCGGCGTGCCACCTCTTCTGTAGTGCTTTTTGTCATGATGCACGTGTTCAGCCATTTCTGGTTCTGGGTGACAAGCATTGCCGTTTACCTTGTGCTTGCCTTCAGCGATGACTTGCCATTGAATACCGCAACGGGAGTGGTATTGGCACTGGCGATGCTGTTCTGTGGTGGAGGCATTTGTCTCTTTGTCCGTGGATACAAGTATGGGATGGCGGTAAAGCTGATACGGATCATCGGCAGGGTGCCCGGATTGCGCCGATGGGGGAAACGTTTCTCCGAGAGCCATCGGGAAGATCTGGAAAAGATAGACCGGCAGATTTCCGAACTGCGTGGGCAGAACAAATGCTCGTTCTTCGGCAGCTTCTTCCTGGAATATGCGGGACGGGTGCTGCAAAGCTTTGAGATATTCTTCATGTTAAGGCTTTTTGGGATAGACGGAGGTGGAGGTATGGACGGTTATCTGCTGACATTCCTCCATTCATTTCTTATTCTTGCGTTCACATCGTTCTTTGCCAACCTGCTCGGTTTCCTGCCCCTGCAATTGGGCGGGCGTGAGGGAGGCTTTGCCATGTCTGTGGCACAGATGGGCATGACTGGTGGAACGGCCATGTTTATTAGTATCATCTGCCGTGTACGGGAACTGTTCTGGTGCTCCGTTGGTCTGCTGCTGATGAAAATAGGGAATCGTAATGAAACTACAAATAAAACATGATTATGATAAGGAAAAACATTAAATCGACTTATAAATCCAATGATACGGAAGAATGGATCGACCAGGTATGGACACGTCCTATCGGTTACTGGTGGGCACGCCTGTTCGAACGGCTGGGAATACATCCCAACACGGTGACGGTACTCTCCATGATAATCGGCGCAAGCTCGGCATTGTTCTTTGCCCATGGTTCTTACCGCACGGAAGGCATGAACGGCTTGTGGTTCAACATTGTTGCTGTCCTGCTGCTGGCGTGGGCGAACTTCTACGACAGTGCCGACGGACAGCTGGCACGTATGACTGGCAAAAAGACCCGTCTGGGACGCATTCTTGACGGGGCGGCCAGCGAGGTGTGGTTCATACCCATCTACCTGAGCCTTGTCTATCGGTTCTACGTGTATCACGGATGGGAGTTCCGGTGCCTGGGCATTGCAGATACGGCACAAAACACGTGGATAACCACCTTGCTGCTGCTTGGTATGGTGCTCTATTCCGGCTTCCATTGCCACAACCGCCAGTGCGGACTTGCCGACTATTACCGTCAAATACACCTTTTCTTCCTGAAGGGGGAGGCTGGCAGTGAGCTGGACAACTCCGCACGGCAGCAACGGCTCTACGATGAAACGCCGTGGAAGGAAAACCGTCTGTGGAAAGCTATCCTGAAGACCTACGTGAACTACACAAGGACACAGGAAGCACAGACACCGGAGTTCCAACGGCTGATGCAGCGGTTGCGCGAACGATACGGTGCAACAGAGAACATACCGCAGTCGTTCCGTGACTATTTCCGCAGGCTTTCGCTTCCGCTGATGAAATGGACGAACGTCCTGACGTTCAACACCCGCGCCATCGCACTCTATGCGGTCTGCCTTGCCGATGTCCCCTGGCTTTATTTCTTCTTCGAGATATTCGTCATGGGCGGCTTGTACCACTATATGCACCGGAGGCACGAACGGATGTGCAGGCAATTATGCGAAGAGTTATAAGATTGTTCACAAAATAGAAAAACAGAAGTAAGAAGAATTGTAATGAGGAAAAAGATGATACTTTGGCTAGTATGCCTGATTGTGGCATGTACGGCACAGGCGCAGCATACGCAAATCAGCGGTGTGGTGACAGACTCCATCACGGGTGAGGCATTGCCATACGCATCGGTGATACTGAAGGGGACAACGGTAGGTGGGGCAACCGATGGCGAGGGACAATTCTCGTTCAGTGTCCCCAATACGGCCGGCATGTTGCAAATATCCTATCTGGGCTATGAAAGCCGCGAATGGCGCATCACCCCGAAGGGGAAAGCCCTTGTACTGAACATTCGCCTGGCACCTACCGGCATCGCCTTGAACGAAGTGACCGTCAAGCCCCGGCGCGAGAAGTACCGCAAGAAGGGAAATCCCGCCGTGGAGTTCGTGCGCCGCCTCATTAATTCACGCAGGGAGAGTAATCCCCGGAACCACGACTATTTCAGTTACGACCAGTACGAGAAGATGATTTTCGCCAAGAACGAATATGTCCACAAGTCCAAGAAAGAGGGGAAGACGGGCAAGTTTGACTTCTTGGAGGAGTTCGTGGACACATTGGACAACGGCATCACCATCCTGCCCGTATCGGAGAAGGAGAAGGTGCAGACGGTCTATTACCGTCGGCAACCACGGTCGGAGAAGCAAGTGGTGCGGGGCTTCAAGTCATCGGGCATCGACGAGATATTCTCTTCCGATGGCGTGCAACAGTTCCTCGGCGAGGTATTCCGCGAAGTGGACATTTTCAAGAACGACATCCCACTCTTCTTGCAACGCTTTGTCAGTCCGCTATCTTCCATCGGCCCCAACTACTATAAATACTACCTGATGGACACGCTCCAGGTGAACGGGAAACAATGTGTAGACCTCGGCTTCGTGCCCTTCAACTCGGAAACCTTCGGATTCACGGGACACCTGTATGTCACGCTTGACTCCACCTACTTTGTGCAGCGTGCCGTGTTGAACGTGCCCAAGGACATCAACCTGAACTTCGTCTCCCGCCTGACCATTGAACAGGAGTTCGAGCGCACGGCGGACAGCACGCGCATCATCACGAAAGACGACATCAGCGTGAACTTCAAACTGACCGAACGCACGAAGGGTATGTATGCCCGACGGCTGAATATCTATACCAACCACTCCTTCGAGCCGCCCGCCGAAGAGCAGATGTACGTCTTCAAGGAGAGTGCGCCCGTCATCACCCTGCAAGGCTCGCACCGCCAGACAGATGATTTCTGGGAAGAGCACCGCCCGGAAGAGGCTGCCAAGCACAACCCCAACTCGATGGAGAAAATGATGGCGAGGTTGAATGCCGTGCCTGCCTACCGTATCACGATGAAGACGTTCTCCATCCTCTTCAACGGCTATGTCCCCACGCACCGCGAACCGGACAAGAGCAAGTTTGAGTTCGGACCGATGAACTCCACCGTCAATAACAACACGCTGGAGGGGATGCGCTTCCGCGTGGGCGGAACCACGACCACTGCTTTCAGCAAACATCTGTTCCTTGACGGCTATCTGGCATACGGTGTGGATGACGAGAAGCTGAAATACGATGCTCTCGTTGAATATTCCTTCAACGAGCGGAAGGAGTTTCGCAAGGAGTTCCCCATGCACTCCATGCGGCTGGAGTATATGTACGACATCAACAAGCTGGGACAGGATTATATGTACACCAGTAAGGACAACATGATGTTGATGATACGCCGCAAGAAGGACCGTTTCATCTCCTACCGGCGACAGGCGGAACTGACCTATACGCGGGAGCACTACAACGGTATCTCTTACAATGCCATCCTGCGCAATCGCCGCGAGTATGCCACCCCCTACGCCGCTTTCGAGCGTATCGGGACGGATGGCACCTCTACGCTCGTGCCCCATTACGACATGACCGCCTTAGAGCTGCGTTTCCGCTACGCCCGTAACGAGAAGTTCTACCAGACGCGTAACCTGCGTGTTCCCATCACCTTCGATGCGCTGATATTCAACGCCAGCCACGTCATGGCGAAGAAGGATTTCCTCGGCTCGGACTATAACTACCATCGCACGGACATCGGCATGCAGAAACGTTTCTGGCTTTCAGCTTTCGGCTACATCGACATCATAGCCAAGACAGGCAAGGTGTGGACGGAAGTCCCTTGGCCGTTGCTGATACTGCCCAACGCCAACCTGACCTATACCATACAACCGGAGTCCTACACAAACATGAACGCCTTGGAGTTTATCAATGACGAGTATGTCTCATGGGATGTTACCTATTACATGAACGGCAACCTGCTCAACCGCCTGCCACTTATCAAGAAGTTGAAATGGCGCGAGGTCTTCTGTTTTCGGGGACTGTGGGGACACCTGACAGACAAGAACAATCCTGCAGTAAGTGGCAGCAAGGGACTTTACCGCTTTCCCGAATGCACCTATACGATGGGCGACACACCCTACATGGAGGCAAGCGTGGGCATAGAGAATATCCTGAAATTCCTGCGCATCGACTACGTATGGCGGTTGAGCTACCGCAACCACTCGGATATTCAGAAAAGTGGCGTAAGGATGACGATGGTATTATCATTCTGAATTATAGAATCAAGTATTATGTCAAACCTCAATCAAAAAACGCAAAATGGGAAAAGAGACATCAAGGAGGCTTCAGACATCCCTCCTGAACAATGCAGAAAAGCGACTTTTAATCTGGCTGGCACAAAGACAGCCAAAGTGGATGACTTCGGATATACTGACCTACATCGGTGTCTCCGGCTCTGCACTCTATATGCTTGGAGGCTGGCTTGCCAACAGGGACATCCGTTTCCTGTGGCTTGCCTCGTTTGGGCTGGTCATCCATTGGTATGGCGACAGCTTGGACGGTACGCTGGCACGGGTGCGGGATACACAACGGCCTGTTTACGGTTTCTTCATTGACCACACGTTGGATGCCGTGACCACCTGCATGATTTTCCTCGGTGCCGGACTTTCCCCCCTCTTCCGCATGGACGTGTCTCTGTTCATCCTTGCCGGCTACCTGTGCCTGTCCATTTACACCTATATCTGTACCATTTTGAAGGGGGAGTTCCGGCTGACATACGGGTACATGGGACCTACGGAGTTCCGGCTGCTCCTTATCTTGACAAATACCTTGTATATCTATATGCCTTGCATGAGGCGACATTATAATCTATGTGAATACGAGTCAGGAGTGTTCGACATGATTGGATTATTTGTAGGTATTGCCTTGTTCCTGATTTATGTTTGTCAACTGGTGAAAGACGGCCGTGCTTTTTCCAGACAAGATCCATTACCATGAAAAACCGGCATCAATTGTTTGTTTTAAGAAAGACGGAACATTCTCTTAATCTATTGGAACACTGAAATCTATACTTGAATCGTTACCTTTGTAAAGTTTCAGATACCATTAGTAATGGATTTTCAATATTCAGAGTGATAATGGATAAACGAATAGAAAACG
>ERZ894191.489-NODE-489-length-32640-cov-16.497223_pt1 | contig 32640 bp, 30 predicted proteins | sample MGYA00380282_ERZ894191 | MGnify/ENA primary metagenome ERZ894191 (study PRJEB32331, sample SAMN06328485) | human gut metagenome | biome: human gut microbiome; feature: stool | host: Homo sapiens | collected 2013-02-21 ...
AATCTTTCATCACTATTTGTGCCGCCGCAAAGTGGCGGAATGGAGATTAATATGAAAAAATATGAAGAAGAAAATTATAAATATGAAAATATCTGTGATAAGATCTATCCATGGGTAAAAACAGAACTTACAGATTCACATGCATTGAACGGAAAGCATTTTTCTAAAAAAGATGCTCCGGTAATTAGTTTTCTTGGGGATTTGAATGTTGTATTTGCAATCAAAAGGGCCGAAGATGCATATGAGATATTAAAAGACAATATGCTTCCGCCGGAATGTGATATCATAGAATTGTATCATAAGTCTTGTGAAAATCTGAACAGAGATGTAGAATTTGTAGTTGCGAATACCTGGTACGGAGGATTTGGAATTGTGGCAGACGGACATCATGAAGCAAGTTCTGTATGTTTTAAACATATCTGGCAGGTGTGTGCAGACAAATTAGAGGATGATCTGATCATTATGATTCCGAGAAAGGATGCGGTTCTTTTTGCACCTGCAGGCAATAAAGAGACTGTTCAGAAGATGATCGATCACGGGGAACAGGCTTATGAACAGGGCGAGAATAAGATCAGTAAGAATCTGTACCGGTTCTCAAGAGAAAGAAAGGAATTAGTTACATATGAAGAATAAGATCAGAATGATCGGTATGGATTTAGATGGGACTTTACTGAAGACGAATAAAGAACTGACCGCATACACGAAAGATGTACTGAAAAGAGCGGCAGAACAGGGAATCATTGTCATGCCGGCGACAGGAAGACCTTTTTCCGGCATTCCGAAAGAGCTGATCAGGCTGCAGGAAATCCGTTATGCAGTTACTGCAAATGGAGCAAGAGTCATAGATATGAAGAAAAATGAGGTGATCGTGGAAGAACTTCTTGCGTATGATACTGCAGAAGCAATGCTGACTGTATTTGAACGCTATGATACGTTCAGGGAAATTTACTATCATGGCATTGGATATGCATCAAAAGAGGCACTGGCCAGAATTGATAAGTATCTGAATATACCGGCGATGGCAGATTATATTACGTCTACGCGTGTACCCGTGGATGATGTGAGGGCAAAGTTTGAAGAGATGAATCAGCCGGTAGATAAGATCCAGGCATTATTTACATCGGTAGAAGACCGTGATGCAGCCAGAAAAGATATAGAAGAGGTTCCGGGAATCGAGATTACCGGTGCGCTTCCGATGAATCTGGAGATTAATGCTGCAGGCGTCAATAAAGGAAAGGCAATGATCGAACTTGGGAAAGTTCTTGGTATTTCAAGAGAAGAGATCATGGCATTCGGAGATGGAAATAATGATCTGAAGATGTTAAAAGAAGTCGGAACAGGTGTAGCAATGGAGAATGCCATTCCATCGCTGAAAGAAGCAGCAGATTATGTGACACTGTCCAATGATGAAGAAGGCGTTGCGAAATTTATAGAAAAATATGTGCTGGATTAAGGAAAGGAGCGCAACATGTTAGATGTTATTAAGGTAATTATTTTGGGAATTGTGGAGGGAATCACGGAATGGCTTCCGGTCAGCAGTACGGGACATCTTATTCTGGTAGGAAATGTATTAAAGCCGAGTATGAGTGATGCATTTATGGAAATGTTCGATGTAGTGATCCAGCTGGGTGCGATCATGGCGGTTGTCGTATTGTACTTCCATAAATTGAATCCCTTTTCACCGAGAAAAAGTCATAAACAGAAGATGCTGACATGGCAGATGTGGATCAAAGTACTGATCGGCTCAGTACCTGCAGGAATAGTTGGAATATTGTTTAACGATATTCTGGATGAGATCTTTTACAAACCATTACCGGTAGCGATCATGCTGATCGTTTATGGTGTATTATTCATCGTCGTTGAGAAGCATAACGCAGGGAAGAAACCTTCTGTTACAAAGATTTCACAGCTCAGCGTCCAGATGCTGTTGTGGATTGGATTCTTCCAGATGCTTGCACTGATTCCGGGAACATCCAGATCAGGAGCTACGATTGTCGGAGCACTGCTGATAGGTGTATCAAGGGAAGTGGCAGCAGAATTTACATTTTTCCTGGCGATTCCTGCAATGTTTGGTGCAAGTCTTCTGAAACTGATCAAGTTTGGTTTCCATTTTACAGGTGCAGAGTTCGGTCTTCTGATGCTGGGATGTATCGTATCATTTGGTCTGTCGGTTATTGCGATCAAGTTCCTGATGGGGTATATCAAGCAGCATGATTTCAAAGTGTTCGGATATTACCGTATCGTATTGGGGGCACTGATCATTCTCTGGACGATCATTCAGACTGTAATTGCATAGAAATGTATAAGAAAACGAGTGGATGTTTCACGATTATGTGGAATTATCCACTTGTTTTTTGATTAAAACATGATAAAATATTAAATATATATGTATTTTTATACACATATTGAAAAGAATGGAGGAAAAAGATTATGAAGTTAAAAAAAGTTATCAGTGTCATGCTGGTTGGTGCATGCGTATTCTCTATGGCAGCATGTGGTTCTAAAAAAGAAGAAGCAAAAAAAATCGAAAGCGCAGATGATCTGAAAGATGCAAAGATCGGTGTGCAGACAGGTACAACAGGTGATATCTACTGCTCTGATGATTTCGGTGATGATCATGTGGAACGTTTTAATAAAGGTGCAGATGCAGTTCAGGCACTTGTAAAAGGTAAGATTGACGCAGTTGTTATTGATAACGAGCCTGCAAAAGCATTTGTAGATGCAAATGACGGACTGAAGATCCTCGAGACACCTTATGTAGAAGAAGATTATGCAATGTGCTTCAAAAAAGGCAACACAGAGCTGGAAGATAAATTCAACGCAGCGATCAAAGAACTGAAAGAAGACGGAACATTTGACAAAATCATCGGATATTATATCGATGGAACAGAAGATAAAGGATATGAGTCTCCGGCAGATGCTGACCGTTCCAATGGTAAACTTGTAATGGCAACAAATGCTGCATTTGAGCCATATGAATATTATGAAGATAACAAGATTGTTGGTGTTGATGTAGACTTTGCACAGGCAATCGCAGATAAACTTGGTATGGAACTTACTGTAAATGATATGGAATTTGACTCAATCATTGCAGCAGTTGACAGCGGAAAAGCAGATTTTGGTGCGGCTGGTATGACTGTTACAAAGGAAAGAGAGAAACAGGTAGATTTTTCTGATTCCTATTACACAGGAAAACAGATGATCATCGTTAAGAAATAATCCAGAAGAGTAGGATGAGAACATGCAGGAATTGAAAAGTAGTTTTATTTCGAATTTTATAGAAGATAACCGCTGGAGATATATTACAGATGGTCTGAAGATCACTTTGTTGGTTACAGTATTTGCAGTATTGATTGGTGTAGTACTTGGATTCTTGATCGCAATTGTCCGTACAACACATGATAAGACCGGTAAATTAAAGATTCTGAACGCAATCTGTAAAGTATATCTGACTGTGATTCGTGGAACTCCGGTTGTTGTACAGCTGATGATCATTTACTTTATCATATTCGGAAGTGTGGACATCAGCAAAGTACTGGTCGCGATCATTGCATTTGGTATTAACTCAGGTGCATATGTTGCGGAGATTTTCCGTTCCGGTATCATGTCAATCGATAACGGACAGTTTGAAGCGGGACGAAGCCTGGGATTCAATTATGCTCAGACAATGATGTACATCATTATGCCGCAGGCATTCAAGAATGTACTTCCGACACTTTGTAATGAATTCATTTCTTTATTGAAAGAGACTTCTGTATCCGGTTATATTGCGTTACAGGATCTGACGAAGGGCGGGGACATTATCCGGAGCCGTACATATGATGCATTCATGCCGCTAATCGCCGTTGCGCTGATCTATCTGGCAATGGTAATGATCTTTACCAAGCTTGTCAGCTTACTGGAGAGGAGGTTGAGAAACAGTGACCACTAAGAATGATGATGTGCTGATCAAAGTAGAAGGTCTGCACAAGATATACGGAGATTTTCATGCGCTGAATGGAATTAATGAAGAGATTCACAAGGGAGAAGTGGTCGTTGTCGTAGGACCATCCGGTTCTGGTAAGTCAACGTTCCTGCGTTCTCTGAATCTTCTTGAGGTTCCGGATCAGGGACATATCTATTTTGAAGGCGTGGATATTACAGATAAACATGTGGATATCAATAAGCACCGTCAGAAGATGGGAATGGTGTTCCAGCATTTTAATTTATTCCCGCACAAGACGATCAAGGAAAATATCACGCTTGCTCCGCTCAAGCTTCTCGGAAAGAGCAAGGAAGAGGCAGATAAAAGAGCAATGGAACTTCTGGAAAGAGTAGGACTTGCCGAGAAGGCGGATTCTTACCCATCCCAGTTATCCGGAGGTCAGAAGCAGAGAATCGCGATCGTGCGTTCCCTGGCAATGGATCCAGATGTGATCCTGTTCGATGAACCGACATCGGCTCTTGACCCGGAGATGGTAGGAGAAGTTCTGGAGTTGATGAAACAGCTCGCAAGAGAAGGTATGACGATGGTTGTGGTAACACACGAGATGGGATTTGCCAAGGAGGTTGGTTCCAGGGTTATCTTTATAGATTCCGGACAGATCAAAGAGCAGGCAAAACCAGATGAATTCTTCGACAATCCCAAGGATCCGCGGTTGCAGGAATTTTTATCAAAGATTTTATAATGCAGAATGAAAAAAGGAAATATATGATGTAAACGCTTTCTCACGCTGTGCGGTCAGAAAGATATTACATGATATGTTTCCTTTTTTATTTCAAACTATACTTTGCAACAACTGTCCCGTTCGATCAGATGGTGGGGAACGATGATCTTGGTTGCGGGAAGATTTGGATTTTCTATGTGGTTGATGATCTGGGAAGCAGCTTCACTTCCAAGCTGACCGGCTCCGATGTCAATTGATGTTAATTGCGGGGAGGTCAGTCTTGCAAACAGAGAGTTGTTGAAAGATATGATGGACAGATCTTCCGGGATGGACAGATGAGTTTCCAGGCAGACTCGTTCTAAAGAGACGGCGAGGATATCATCACTGACCAGAATTGCTGTCGGGCGGTCTTCCTGGAGCAGAAGTCCGCGTATGGCTTCTTCATTATTCTCTGATGCATTCTTTACTTCCGCACAGTATTCTGGACGGACAGGAAGCTGATGGCTTGCGAGTGCAAGCTGATAACCGGCCTTACGGTCGGCGGAGAACATCAGGGAACTGTCGGAACCAAGATAGGCGATCCGGCGGTGCCCAAGCTGGTACAGGTATTCCGTTGCTTCACGGCCGGCAAGCAGATTGTCATTGTCAATATAGATCGTCTGATTGGTGTACTGTGTTGCTTTTCCGATAAGAATATATAAAAGACCTTCGTTAAAGAGGTAATCGATAACAGGGTCTTCTTTTTTGGAATACAGTACGATGAAACCGTCTACTTTGCCGCTTCGGGACATAGACCGGACAGCGTCAAGAATCTCAGCTTCATCCTGGCCGGTTACAATTGTCGTCATATACTGCCTGCCGTTACAGTAATGGCTGATTCCCTGGACCGCCTCCAGATAGAAGGAGTTCTCGTAGACTTCTTTGGCAGAAGCAGGGAGAATGATGCCGATCGTACGTGAATTCTGTGAAGCGAGATTGCTTGCTTGAAAATTCGGTTCATATCCAAGTTCTATCATAGCTTTTCTGACACGTTCTTTTGTCTCTTCGCTGATAGAAGGATTATTTTTGCAGGTTCTGGATACGGTGGAAGGGGATACACCTGCCAGCGCAGCCACATCTTTAATTGTTACGGTCATGTAAGTAACCTCCGTTAGAGTTATATTTTCGTAGCTTTTGTATTTTTCTTATATTTTACAGCAAATAAATCAATAATGCAATTGAATTGCGAAAATACAATGCAAACGTGTGCATTGGTATATAGAAGAATTGCACAAAAAAGGTAAGATCAAATTGTTGAAAAGGTAGAATTACATTTTATAAACGAAAATATATTGAAAATCATGCAAAATCTGACTATAATTAACGCAAACGGTTGCATAAATAATGTAATAAGAAAACATGAGGAGGTTTCGTTGGGAACGAGAATAAGGGTAAAAATATACCACAAGTGATTCTTGCACCGTTAACCGGAAAGGCAGTGCCGTTAAGTGAAGTCCCGGATTCGGTATTTTCTGAGAAAGTCTTAGGTGACGGAGTCGCAATTATTCCGGCAGACGGTAAGATTGTAAGCCCGGTAGACGGAAAGATACCTATCTGCTGGCAGAAGAAAAAGATGACGGTATGAAAATCAAAATAAACAGAAAAGAAGAGGGAAAAAAGATGAGCGAAAGAGCAGCAGGCATACTCATGCCGATCAGCAGCCTTCCATCGGAATACGGAATCGGCTGTTTTTCAAAGAGTGCATATGAATTTGTGGACTGGCTAAAAAAAGCAGGACAGAGTTACTGGCAGATTCTGCCGCTTGGTCCTACAAGCTACGGAGATTCTCCGTATCAGTCGTTTTCAACATTTGCGGGCAATCCATATTTCATCAGTCTGGAGGCACTGGTGGAAGAAGGCGTTCTGACAAAAGCAGAATGTGAAGCTGTAGACTGGGGAAAAGTAAAAGGGAGTATTGATTATAAAAAGATTTACGAAGGACGTTATCCGCTTCTTCGAAAAGCTTACGAAAGAAGTAATGTACATGAGAATGAAGCGTATCAGCAGTTCGTAAAAGAGAACAGCTGGTGGCTGTCGGATTATGCATTATTCATGGCAGTAAAAGACAGATTTGACGGCGTGGAATGGAAATTGTGGGCAGATGATATCAAGCTGCGCTGGGGACCTGCGATGGATTATTATCGTGAAGAACTGTATTTTGATATCGAATTCCATCAGTATATGCAGTTCAAGTTCTATGAACAGTGGATGCAGTTAAAAACCTATGCGAACAAAAAAGGCATTCAGATCATCGGTGATATCCCGATCTATGTTGCAATGGACAGCGCAGATACCTGGGCACATCCGGAATTGTTCCAGTTAGATGAGGAAAATGTACCGGTTGCTGTTGCAGGATGTCCGCCGGACGGATTCTCCGCAACCGGACAATTATGGGGAAATCCACTCTACCGCTGGGGATATCATAAAGAAACAGGATATCAGTGGTGGATATCTCGTCTGGCATATGTGTTCCGCCTGTACGATGTAGTAAGAATCGATCATTTCCGTGGATTTGATGAGTATTTCTCTATTCCATACGGGGCAGAGACGGCGGTAGACGGACACTGGGGAAAAGGACCGGGCATGGATCTGTTCTGGAAAGTAAGAGAAGCACTGGGTGAAAAACCAGTTATCGCAGAAGACCTAGGATACGTTACGGACAGTGTACGTGAGCTGGTAAGGGACAGTGGATTTCCGGGTATGAAGGTTCTGGAATTTGCATTTGACTCGAGAGATTCGGGATGTGCGAATGACTATCTGCCACACAACTATCCGGTGAACAGTGTTGCTTATACAGGAACACATGACAATGAGACGCTTGCAGGCTGGTGGGGAAGCATCAGTAAGGATGAGCAGAAGCTGACCCGCGAGTATCTCTGTGATACGTACACACCGGAAGCAGAACTGAATAAGCCGTTGATCAGCCTGATCATGAGAAGTGCCGCAAAATGGTGCGTGATCCCGATGCAGGATTACCTTGGTCTTGATAACAAGTGCCGTATGAATACACCGTCAACGGTCGGAACCAACTGGAAATGGAGAATCCGCAAGAACCAGTTATCTGTGAAATTACAGAAAGAGATCTATGCAGTGACATTGCGTTACGGAAGAATGAACTGGATGGAAGAAGTTGAAGAGGCAGCGGACAGAGAAGAATAGAGAGTATCCTGTCTGGGAGCGGAAATAAAAAGGGCAGATATCTGTATAATGATATCTGCCCTTTGCTATTCGTATACTTTCATAGGTTCTCTTCAAATTAGATAGGAAGTTCAAGATAAATATCTTTTCCTTCTTTGATAGAGATGACTACTTTACCATGTTTAATTGTAGTAACAGCACCTTGAACACTTGCAACAGGTGCGGCTTCGGCAGGAGCTTCCTCTTCAGCAGGAGCTTCTTCTGCTGCTAAATCGTCATCTGATTTGAATCCTTCTACGTTATCTGCTGTCAGTGGACAGAGGGAATCACTTGTTTTTGTTAATTTTGCCCCAAGAACCTGTCCAATCTTCAGACATCCGTCAAGATTTAAAAGACCTGAATCTACTAATTCATCGAAGATTGCAGGATCCTCTAAGTTTGCCGGTTCAATTGTAATTCCGCCTTCTGCTCTACAGCATAATACGGCAGGATCATTTGCATGCGCTTTCGCTGTTTCAGCTGTAATTGACATACCGAATACCTCCTAAATATTCATATTTATTTTCTATGAATAGTATAGACTTTTCTAATTAAATTTTCCAATTGCTTTTTCCGATGAAAGACAACTGGAATAGATAATCTCTATAGAACAAAGAAATAAGAATCAGCTTAAAAAATATATAGAATCTTTCTATAAGTATATGAGAATAACCAATTGGAAATATAGAGGAAACAGGAATATAATAATATCAAACGATAATATTGTTAGTGGCAGGGATCAGCCACATTCCCTTCTCTTAAAGCCCTTTTCCTGAGGATGTCGATATCGGGACGACATTTCCAGGAAAAGGGCTTTGACGTTGTATAGAATGATAAGTTATAATGAATCATATGTTCGAGAAAGTAAAATAAATGGGGAAGCAACAGAAAATGAAAAATACAGAAAAAAAAGATGAAGACCTTGTTAAAATCGTACAACCGCTGGTGGACTGGTACCGCGAGAATAAAAGAGATCTTCCGTGGCGCCATAACCCGGACGCATACCGGGTGTGGATATCCGAGATTATGCTGCAGCAGACAAGGGTGGAAGCTGTAAAAGGATATTACGACCGCTTTTTAAAAGCACTTCCGACAGTGAAGGATCTCGCAGAAGCAGAAGAGGATAAACTCCTGAAGCTATGGGAAGGTCTTGGATATTATAACCGTGTCAGGAATATGCAGAAGGCAGCACAGCAGATCATGGTTGATCATGAAGGCATATTTCCGGATACTTATGAAGAAATTCTGCAATTGAAAGGAATCGGCAATTACACGGCGGGGGCTATCAGCGCATTTGCATACGGAATCCCGAAGCCGGCAGTGGATGGTAACGTACTCCGGGTGATTTCCAGGATCACCGGAAGTTATGAAGATATCATGAAGCAGAGTGTTCGTAAGAAGATTGAAAACACACTGGAACAGGTGATACCATCCGATGCTGCCAGTGATTTCAATCAGGGACTGATCGAGCTGGGAGCAATCGTGTGTGTGCCGAACGGAGAACCGAAATGTGAGTTATGTCCGGTAAAAGAGTATTGTATTGCATGTACAGAGAATCTGACGGCAGAGATACCGGTAAAGAAAAAGGCAAAAACCAGAAAGATCGAAGAAAGAACTATTCTGATATTCAAAGACGGTAAGCGGATTGCAATCCGGAAGCGCCCGGCAAAAGGTCTGCTGGCAGGACTGTATGAATTTCCGAATGTGGAAGGTAAGCTTTCGATGGACGAAGTTACGGAGTACAGCAAGACGATCGGTCTGATGCCGGTCCGTGTGCAGGAACTTCCGGAAGCAAAGCATATCTTCAGTCATATCGAATGGCATATGACAGGATATGAGGTGATCGTAGATGAGCTGGAGAAGACGAATGAGAAAGGATTCCTGTTTATTCATCCGGAGGAAATCAGGAAGGAGTATTCGATTCCGTCGGCGTTTGAAAAGTATACAGGGTATGCGGGGATTGAACGGTAGTGATCGGAAAAACAATGGAAATTAAAAAGATGCAGATAACTGTCAGTTATATAACAGTTACCTGCATCTTTCTATATGATTCATAATTATTCATATTACGTCGGCTGCTGAGAAAGCTTCGGTGCCGTCTTATCCGCTGTCACATACACGAATGGATAAATAATACATGCCATCGTAACCGCTGCGATCACGTCCGTCACGGAATGCTGTTTTAAGAACATTGTGGACAGGATAATGAGCGTTGCCAGAATATAGGCACTGATCTGGATCCATCTGTGCTTTTTCAGATCATTACTATGTGAGATGGCAATGCCTGCACCGATAGAGTTGAATACATGGATGCTTGGAAGCACGTTCGTCGGTGTATCTGTTTTATACAGGACTTTTACCATATCGGTAAACACATTGTCTCGTGGAAATACAGTTGGTCTTAAATTTAATGCATTTGGAAAGACCGTGCATATGATCAGGAAGATTGTCATACCGGAAAATAAAAAAGCACATAGTCTGTAAAATCCCCATTTATCCTTAATCAGGAAATAAGCCACAGTCACAGCAATGAATATGAACCACAACAAATAAGGGATAATAAAATATTCAATAAACGGAATATGGTTATCAATTGGAGAGTGTATCATATAATGTCGTACATCTGTGCGCTTTTCAAGGTAAACAAACCATGGCATATAGATCAGAAAGTATGATAATACCCATGCATGACGGTACTTCTTCAAAAAACTCTTTGCTCTATCAATGGCTTTCATATGAACTACCCCTTTTTAAGCCTTTGTTATTATCTTATCTCGTTTCAAAGCGCATTATAACATGAAAAAAATGAATCAACAATAATGTTCATGGAATATTAACAAAATTAATAATACATTTTCTTTTTCTCAAATATCTGCATGTCATAAGAAAGTCTTCCTTTCTTTAACGCATCTGGTGTACGAAGTGTCCATACAGCAACCGGAAGATGCAGAATGTGCTTTAAAAACCATACTTCAAATCTCGGAAGGTCTGCGAGTTTATACGAGATAAAATCAGGACGTCCGAGTACATTGCCGAGCAGATGTTTTACAATAAAAGTCAATATCCATGGTTCCGGCAGATTGTCTGCGGTCAGATTGGAAGAAAGCTGGCCTCTCAGGACATGTGGCGCATGACGGCGGAACCACCAGATGCCAAGCGTGTTAAAGGACTGCACCATATAAGGACCGTTATAGTTTTTCAGGGCTTCCCATGTCTTTTCGCAGATTCCGAGAGAAGATTTCGGAATCTTAAGTTCGATCAGAAGCGGCACCTGCCCGTCTACCAGAGAAAGTACCTCAGAAAAAAGAGGGATGGTTTCAGTGGTATCCTGTAACCGGCAGCGCTGCAGTTCTTTTGACGGAAGTACCTCAACTGCTTCCGGGCGTCCGCAGATACGTGACAGATCATCATCGTGAAACACGACAAGTTTTCCGTCGTTTGCCAGGTGTACATCCAGTTCAATTCCGTATCCGTGTGAGATGGCAGCCCGGAAAGAAGAAAGGGAATTTTCCGGAATTCCCTTTTCAATACAGTGGTATCCGCGGTGTGCGAACATAGTATGGAGAAATGGGCGGATCTGTTGTTTGTGGGACAGCCTCGGCCAGATCAGATAAAAGTAGAATGCTGTGAAAAATATAATAATTCCGGCAATTAGTAAACGCATAAAATAACCTCCCTGTGTACAGAATTATTTACAAGGCGTAATAATACGTAACTTCTCTTTTTCCAGATGTACATGGATGTCAGACTGCAGAAAGACCGGCTCGCCGTCGGTATGTACAGGCAGTGCGCGGTCACTGGTGATCGTGACTTCTGTGCAGGTGTCCAGAGTGATTCCACGGAAACGGGTATGCCATCCTTTGAATGCTGTCGGAAGCAGGCAGAGAACCTTAAGCCGTGTCAGTTCTGAGACAGTGATGATATCCAGTCTGTCATCGGTCCCGCTGGCGGCAGGACAGAAGTTGAATCCGCCGCCTTCATATTTCAGATTCATAACTGCTGTAAAATAGACTTTGTGATAGGTTTTTGTTTCACCGGTTTCGGTTGTGACAGTCATTGTGACCGGCTTTAATGTGAGCAGTTTATGAAGTGCAACACCAAGATAGGTAAGTTTCCCAAGTTTCAGACGATTCAGAAAAGCTTTGAGAGGCGTGACCATTACCTGATGGCAGACTGCGGCATCAAAGCCGATACCGGTACTTACGGCAAAACGCCGGTGTTTATTTTCATAATCCAGTACACCGACATTCATGGCAGTGTAATGCGAAGGAGAAAGAATCTGTTCCAGAGCACTGTGGATATCCGTCGGAAGTCCCAGACCTCTGGCAAAGTCATTGCCTGAACCAAGCGGGATATATCCAAGTGTTACTTTGTCCAGGTATCTGATTCCATTGATTACTTCGTTTAAAGTACCATCTCCTCCGAGGACAACAATCGTATGAGGAGCACCGTCGGAAGTCAGATCATGCACCAGGCGGGTGGCGTGATGCTGATATTTCGTAAATAAAACATTGTATGCGATTTCTTTTTCCAGCAAAATTTTTTCAATCTGTTTCCAGAGAAGAATCCCTCTGCCGGATCTGGCATTGGGATTGGCAATAAACGTGTACATACCGTATTCATCCTTTGCAAATTCATAGATTTCAAAATGATCAGAACAATCCGTTCAGATAAGTAGTAAGGGAACGGCGCATATTGCCTTCGAAATCAGCATCGCCGCTCTTTAAACACCACTCAAATACATTTCCGATTACGATCATACGGATGTCGGTTGTGATATCCTCCAGATTGACAGGAGGGGAAATGATTCCGGCATCAATTACGCGTTTCAGATAATCGTGAACGGTGATGATCGGATATGGTCTTTCCGTACGGATCAAAGGGTTCAGGGACTGATTCTTAGGTGTATAGTAATTGGCCATAAATTCAACTCCGAGCTCTTCGCAGTAGTGAACATAATTCAAGTAAACCGAGATGATTGCCTCTTTTGTCCCGGCAGCACTGGACGGAAGATCAAGAAGATCAGGATCCATACTCGGCTGTTCTTCAATATAATAAGAAAGAAGATCATCTTTTGTCTTGAAATGATGATAAAAACTTCCATTGGAGACACCGGCTTCTTCGCAGATATTCTTGATCGACAGCTGCTCATAACCCTGCTTTTGCAGGATCCGTTTGGCTGCCTGAAAGATCTTGGCACGTGTTTCCCTGGATTTGAGTTGTTGTTTTGAGAGTCCTTGTATTTCCTGATTCATAAGTAAAAGCCCCTTTAAGTATTTCTGTTTTTCTGATAAGTTCAAGTAGTTTCAGTATAACATAGAGAAAATATATTTTCAAGAAAACAGAGTGAACTCTGTATTATAGACGCCATTGCATACAGTGGGGAATTCAGTTATAATTATCCGCGTAATAAAGAAGTACAAATTCTTTGAATACGGCAAGAAAGGGAAAGAAAAAACATATGGATATTAATCAGGTGATTACCGGGGAACTTGGAGTCAAAAGATGGCAGGTCGATGCGGCGGTAAAATTAATCGATGAAGGCAATACGATCCCGTTTATCGCAAGATATAGAAAAGAAGTCACGGGAACATTGGACGATGCTCAGCTGCGAACATTGTATGAGAGACTGGTATATCTGCGCAATCTGGAAGAAAAGAAAGAACAGGTTCTGTCAAGTATAGAGGAACAGGGAAAACTCACCGGAGAATTAAAAAAGCAGATTCTGGCAGCAGAGACGATGGTTGTGGTAGAAGATCTCTACCGTCCGTATCGTCCAAAACGCCGGACACGTGCCATGATCGCAAAGGAAAAAGGACTGGAGCCGCTTGCAGTAGTCATCACGCTTCAAAAAGCGGAGAAACCGATAGAAGTGTATGCAGAAGAATATGTGAATCCGGAGAAAGAAGTAAAATCCGTAAAAGAAGCAATTGATGGAGCAAAAGACATCATCGCCGAGTCGGTATCAGATGAGGCAGATTACAGAAGCTGGATCCGCAAGGCAACTATACAGCACGGGAAAGTAATCTCACAGGCAAAAGATGAAAAAGCGGAGTCCGTATACGAGATGTACTATGATTTTGAAGAGCCGGTGACAAAACTTGCGGGGCACAGAGTGCTCGCACTGAACCGTGGAGAAAAAGAAAAGTTTCTTACGGTGAAGATTGAGGCACCACAGGACGACATCTTAAGATATCTGGAAAAGAAGATGATCCACAGTGATAATCCGCATACCACACCGATCTTAAAGGAAGCGGCAGAGGACAGCTATAAGCGTCTCATTGCACCTGCGATTGAGCGTGAGATACGAAGTGACCTGACAGAGAAGGCAGAAGACGGGGCAATCAGCGTATTCAAGAAGAATCTGCATCAGCTTCTGATGCAGCCGCCAATCGTAGGACAGACTGTACTTGGATGGGATCCTGCATTCCGTACCGGCTGTAAACTTGCAGTTGTAGATCCGACCGGTAAAGTCATCGGAACAACGGTTATCTATCCGACTGCTCCGACGACACCGAAGAAAATCCAGGCATCCAAAGATTTGCTGAAAAAGATTATTGAAAAATATAACATTACATTGATCTCTGTTGGAAATGGTACCGCATCCAGAGAATCTGAGCAGTTCATTGTAGAATTATTAAAAGAGATTCCGCAGAAAGTGCAGTACGTAATTGTAAATGAAGCAGGAGCTTCCGTATATTCGGCAAGTAAGCTTGCATCGGAAGAATTCCCGAAGTTTGACGTTGGACAGAGAAGTGCGACATCCATTGCAAGAAGACTGCAGGATCCGTTGGCAGAACTTGTGAAGATTGATCCGAAATCCATCGGTGTCGGACAGTATCAGCATGATATGAACCAGAAAAAGTTAAGTGAAGCTTTATCCGGTGTTGTGGAAGACTGTGTAAATAAAGTCGGAGTTGATCTGAATACGGCATCGGCACCGCTCCTTTCTTATATTTCCGGAATATCCGGAGCAATTGCTAAGAATATTGTGGCATACAGAGAAGAGAACGGAAGATTCACAGACAGAAAGCAGCTTTTGAAAGTTGCAAAACTCGGACCAAAAGCCTTTGAGCAGTGCGCCGGATTCATGAGAATCCAGAATGGTACGAATCCGTTAGACGGAACCAGTGTACATCCGGAGTCCTATGAAGCTGCAGAAAAACTGCTGCAGAAACAGGGATTTTCATTGGAAGACATCAGCGGAGGAAAGCTAACCGGACTTTCCCTCACGATCAAAGACTATGCAAGACTTGCCGGGGAACTGGAGATTGGAGAGATCACCCTCCGGGATATTGTGAAAGAACTGGAAAAACCGGGACGTGACCCGCGTGACGAAATGCCGAAACCGATCTTAAGAACAGATGTCTTAGATATGAAAGACTTAAAGGAAGGCATGATCCTGAAAGGAACCGTAAGAAATGTCATTGACTTTGGTGTGTTTGTAGATATCGGAGTGCACCAGGATGGACTGGTACACATTTCCGAGATCACGGATAAGAAATTCATCAAGCATCCGCTGGAAGTGGTAAGCGTTGGCGATATCGTGGATGTAAAAGTGATGAGCGTGGATCTTAAGAAGAAGAGGATCCAGCTTACGATGAAAGGAATTTCATAATCCGGGAAAGAAAGTACGGAGAGAGGATGGAGCACATGAAAAAAAGTTGGGAAAAAATAATCAAAACCATTCTGGGAGTTCTGGTCGGCAATCTTGTATTGTCGTTTGCTGTGGCAGCGTTTATCGTGCCGAATGGGATCATTATGGGAGGTGCGACTGGTATCGGTCTTACGATCAGCCATTATTTTCAGGTAAACCTATCGATGATTATTTTGGCGATCAATGCGGTGCTGTTCGTTCTCGGTGCAGTATTTTTGGGAAAGAAGTTTGCATTGACAACGATCATCAGTTCCTTTATTTATCCAATATTCCTGTCGATGGCACAGTCCATTCCGGGAATAGACAAAGTGACGGAGAATAATGCTATGCTTGCGGCATTATATGGAGGGGTTCTCCTTGGAATCGGTATCGGACTGGTGGTAAGAGTAGGTGCTTCTACCGGTGGAACCGATATACTGGCACTTGTGTTACACAAATGGTTTCATGTCCCGGTAGCGGTATTCTTGTATATCGTAGATTTTTCGGTGCTGGGATTTCAGATGCTGTTTTCAGATTCGGAACAGATACTGTATGGTATTTTGAATTTGTTTTTAAGTACGGTTGTGCTGAACCGGGTGATGCTTCTTGGGAAGTCACAGATCCAGTTATTTGTAATTTCGGACAAATACAGAGAAATCCGTCAGAAAGTCTTAACGGATATTGATGCCGGAGTGACGATGGTAGACATCGAGACCGGTTATGGAGAGCAGAAGCAGCAGGGCGTATTATGTGTTATCCACAGCAGAAAGCTGTATTCGGTAAAAGAGGCGATTCAGGAGATCGATCCGAAAGCATTTATCACGATCACGCAGATCAATGAGGTAAGAGGACGCGGATTTACAATGGAAAAGCTGCGTTACGACGAATTGAATCATACGAAAAACTAGACTTTACAGGTATTGTGAGTTAGAATGTTAACAAAGATTGAAGGAAGGACGAGGTATCATTTATGGAGAAATATACTGGCAAATCAATATTTAAAGGAATTGCAATTGGAAAAATATTGTTCTACCAGAAGGGAGAACAGCCTGTAAAACGTGTGAAAATAGAGGATACTGCAGAACAGATCAAACGTTACGAGGATGCACGTGCAAAGGCAGCAGAGCAGTTACAGGGACTGTATGAAAAAGCGTTAAAAGAAGTCGGCGAAGCAAACGCAGCTGTATTTGAAGTACACCAGATGATGCTGGAGGATGATGATTATATCGATTCTGTTGTAAATATCATCGAGACACAGCAGGTAAACGCAGAATTTGCCGTTGCTACAACAGGAGATAACTTTGCGAAGATGTTTGCAGAGATGGAAGATGATTATTTCAAAGCAAGAGCAGCAGATGTAAAAGATATCTCGGAACGTATGGTAAATATCTTAAGTGGGAACGAAAGCGGTGGAGCCCTCGGTGATGAACCTGTGATCGTTGTGGCAGAAGATCTTGCACCAAGTGAGACGGTCCAGATGGACAAGGAGAAGCTCCTTGCATTCGTAACCAGACTTGGATCTGCAAATTCACATACAGCAATCCTTGCAAGAACGATGAACATCCCGGCACTGATCGAAGTTGATATTAAAGAAGAGTGGAGCGGGAAGATGGCGGTTGTAGACGGTTACACAGGAACATTCTACATTGATCCGGATGAAGAAACTTTAAAGAAAATGCAGGAAAAGAAAGAAGAAGACATCAAAGCAAGAGAACTTCTTCAGGAATTAAAAGGAAAAGAAGATATAACGGTAGACGGAAAACATATCAAATTATATGCAAATATCGGCGGTGTAAAAGATGTTACAAGTGTACTGGCCAATGATGCGGCCGGAATCGGTCTGTTCAGAAGTGAATTCTTATATCTGGAAGCGGATAATTATCCGGATGAAGAAGCACAGTTTCAGGCATACAAGACAGTAGCCGAGAACATGGCAGGTAAGAAGGTAATTGTACGTACACTGGATATCGGTGCGGACAAGCAGGTGGATTATTTCAACCTTGATCATGAAGAAAATCCGGCCATGGGATACCGTGCGATCCGTATCTGTCTGGACAGAAGAGATATCTTCCGTACACAGCTGCGGGCACTTCTTCGTGCAAGCGCATATGGTAACATTGGAATTATGTATCCAATGATCATTTCTGTGGATGAAGTGAAAGAGATCAAGAAGATCGTAGAGTCTATCAAAGCAGAACTGACAGAAAAAGGAATCGAGTACGGTGAAGTTGAACAGGGTATTATGATCGAGACACCGGCAGCAGTGATGATCAGTGATCTTCTGGCAGAGGAAGTTGACTTCTTCAGTATCGGAACAAACGACCTGACTCAGTATACACTGGCAATTGACAGACAGAACAGCAAACTTGACAACATTTATGATTCACATCATCCGGCAGTGCTCCGCATGATTCAGAAGACGATCGAAAACGGACACAAAGCAGGATGCTGGGTTGGTATCTGCGGAGAACTTGGAGCAGATATGACTCTGACAGAGACATTCCTTAAGATGGGAATCGATGAATTGTCTGTATCTCCGACATTTGTTCTTCCAATCAGAAAACTGATCCGTGAAATGAGCACAAAATAATGGTTGCATAGACGGATATGCCGTACTATAATATAGGACGAAAGAAGATTCTTCGGGGCAGGGTGTGATTCCCAACCGGCGGTAAAGTCCGCGAACTGGTCATTTGAAGAATTTCTGGTCAGAGATATCTGGACAGATGTTATCAATGTGATGATCAGCCGATCTGGTGAGATTCCGGAACCGACAGTAAAGTCTGGATGAGAGAAGGATGATATGATATTTACAGAATTATCAGAATGATATGATTGCCCCGTTGCCCTTTTGGGTGACGGGGTTTTTGTCTGCAATGTGAATATCGTATGGTTCAAAATAAGAAGTTTCTTCCTTTAGAATATAATTCAATTTAAAGGAGAAAGAAAGATGAGTACAAAAGTAATGACAAGACAAAATGAAAAAAACAGAAATAAAATCAGGACAATGGCACAGATTGGTATGTTGTCGGCAATCGCAACAGTATTGATGTTGTTCGAAATTCCGCTTCCGTTCGCCCCGTCCTTCTATGAGATAGATTTCAGCGAAGTACCGATCCTGATCGGAAGCTTTGCGATGGGGCCACTCGCCGGAGCGGCAATAGAACTTATCAAGATCTTACTGAACTTTGCAATCAACGGAACTATGACAGCGGGAGTCGGAGAAATCGCAAACTTCCTGATCGGCTGTTCACTGGTTGTGCCGGCCGCATTGATCTACCATAAGAAACATACCAGAACCGGAGCAGTAGCCGGAATGGCAGCGGGAACCGTATTCATGACAGTAGTCGGATGTTTCCTGAATGCCTTCGTATTACTACCGGCATATGCCAAAGCATTCGGTATGCCGATCGACGGCCTGGTTGGAATGGGAACTGCCGTAAACAAACATATCACAGACCTTAAGACTTTCGTGATACTGGCAGTCGGACCATTCAATCTGCTGAAAGGTATACTGGTATCTTTGATCGTGTTCCTGGTTTATAAAAAAATCAGTCCGATATTGAAGATGAATGCGTAATTTGGGATTTGATTCAGGAAGGCTGTGGATACCCGAACCGGAATAAAGCTTGGAAAGGTGTTCCTGTTCAGGTTCCATCGGCGGGTCAATTCTAAAGGGGCAAAATTCTGCTAAAAGCAGGCTTTCAAAATTTGAAACTCGGCATACGCCTCAGACAGTCAAATTTTGAAAACCCAACGCAGAATTTTGCCCCTTAAGAATTACCAACGCCTCTTTCACATTCACTGGAACGCCTTTCCAAGTTTTATTCCGTGTGTATCAAATGCCTTACGAATGAATGGCAAATGCGTAACCGTAGTGGCTTCCACCGGGTTACACTTCCGGGCATTTTATTTATTAACATTCGCTGCCAGTCACGACTTGAAGGAAACAATAGATAAGGATTATTGTGAATGTGGAATGCCGTTAGAAACAATTAGAGAGTCAGAAGCACCGTTAAAGGAACGAAGCGAACGTGTTTGAGGCGAACGCCGAGTTTGAGCGTAGTTCCTTTGCTTTTAGGTGATTCTGACTCTCTTAGTGTTTCTTATGGTATGGAACCTGAACAAGAAGCCTTATCTATTGTTTCCTTCAAGGACTGAGAGGCCGCTTCCCAGTTAATAAATTAAATCCCAATTACCCTAAATACACAACCTTATCTTCCGGCTCTGCGGCTGGTTCCATATCGATCAGATACAATACCGGCTGTTTGTTTCCAAAGGAACTTACTGCCTCGTACTCGAATCTTGCACGGATCTGCATCCAGGATTTTGTCTTTGCATCAATTTTCATTTCTGCCTTACATGGATATCCGTAATAACGTACATCGTCCGCACAGCAGGTCATGATCTCTCTGACCGGAACGAACATATTGTCCGGCATCCCCTTCGGCCGAAAGATCTGTCCTTTAAAATCAATCTCTTTATGAAGATATAATTCCGGATGATCATATGCATCCACATACCATACTCCAAAGTCAACATCGTCCAGCACAATCTTATCACCTTTTACGTCATATGGAAGATCTTCTTCAGACGGTTCTATGATCTTACCCTGCATATCTTCAAAAAGGAGCTGTGCCATCGGGTTCTGCACTTTCAGTGCACGTCTGAATCCTGATCTGTTAACGCCGTCTGCACAGCGGTTTACAACGATCAGTTCTGATTCTGTCAGCTGTTCCATCAGCATATTTCTCATATTCATCAGATACATATCCAATGTCATACCATTAACGGTTGAATATACGCCCTGCAGCTCGAAGCTTCTTGGATATCTGATCGAAAGCAGATCTTCCAGTTTCCACATTCCGTTATATTCAATAACGATCTGTGCCGGATGATAATTTCTTTCACAGTTTTTGAAAAATACAGTGTTCAGCTGTTCGAATTCTTCGATTTTCAGAACTGCCATATTCTTTTCTTTCAAATATTCTTCCGGATACTCTTCTTCTCCTTCTTCACAGAGAAGCAGCAGTGTAAGTCCCGGTTCGATCCATTCCTGTTCCATCAGGGTATCTTTTATCATGGTTGTTTTACCACTGTCTAAGAATCCCGTGACAATAAACATAGGTGTTGCCATACCCGCACCTCTTTCCTTTTCTTTCTCTATTTCCTGTCTTATACGTGGAATAACTTCAGAAGTTCTTCTTCCTTCAGATCTGTTCCGATTACGCAGATACGTCCTGTATAATCCGGCTGACCTTCTCTTACTTCGTATTCTTCCGGTACTAAATCAAACTGTTTCCATCCTCCGTCTGTCATCTGAATGATACCTTTTGAACGAAGGATTGTTCCATACGAAGTGGTCTCCGACAACGCTTTCAGCAGATAATCCAGTTCTTCTTCGGTATATTTATGAACAGTCTCTTTGCCCCAGCTTGTAAACACATCATCTGCATGATGATGGTGGTGATGATCGTGATCGTGTCCACAGCAGCAATCATGATCATGGTCATGATGATCGTGGTCATGATGATCGTGATCGCAGTGATCATGATGGTCGTGATCGCAGTGATCATGATGGTCGTGATCGCAGTGATCATGATGGTCGTGATCGCAGTGATCATGATCGTGGTCATGGTGATCATGGTCACAATGGTCGTGATCGTGATCATGATGATCGTGGTCACAATGGTCGTGATCTCCATGTTCTTCAAACAGGCTCTCAATCTCAGCTCCCTTTGTCAATGCATGGCTGATTGCTTCTCTTCCAAGTTCATCCCATGGAGTGGAGATGATGGTTGCTTCTGCATTTTCCTCACGAAGTGTGTGCACGCACTCTTCTACCTTTTCATCAGTCATCATCTGTGTACGGCTCACAACAATTGTAGATGCATGCTCTACCTGATCTTTGAAGAATTCTCCAAAGTTCTTCATGTACATCTTCGCTTTTTTACCATCTACAACAGTGATTCTTCCATCGATCTCGATATCTGCATCTTTCTCTACTGCCTCGATTGCTCTGGCTACATCGGATAATTTACCTACTCCCGACGGCTCGATGATAACACGATCTGGATGATACTCGTCCAATACTTTTACCAGTGCTTTGCTGAAATCACCTACCAGGGTGCAGCAGATACATCCTGAGTTCATCTCTGTAATCTCGATTCCTGCATCTTTCAGGAATCCTCCATCAATACCGATCTCACCAAATTCGTTTTCAATCAATACAAGTTTCTCTCCTGCCCATACGTCGCTGAGCAGCTTTTTGATAAATGTAGTTTTTCCTGCTCCGAGGAATCCTGAAATAATATCTACTTTTGTCATCTTTATTGCCTCTTTTCTATCTATTTTCAAACATTAATAAAAGTCCCGACACATATATTATCACAAACAGCTGGGGGTTGCCAGTCCCTCAATTCTATTATTTTTCTCAACTTTCTATAAATCATCCATAAAAATTCTTCCAAATACATAAAACGAAAAGAGATATCTGTACACATCACTTTGGTACAGATACCTCTTTTCATTTTTATGCTTCTTCCTATAACAATCCGCCAATTGACAGGAACAATGGTGCGAACACCAGTGATACAACTGTCATCAGTTTGATCAGGATGTTGATGGAAGGTCCTGATGTATCTTTGAATGGATCACCAACAGTGTCTCCGACTACAGCTGCTTTATGAGCTTCACTTCCTTTTCCACCGTGGTTACCGTCTTCGATATATTTCTTAGCATTATCCCATGCTCCACCTGCATTGGACATGAAGATTGCCATCATAACACCTGTTACGAGCGCTCCTGCAAGAAGTCCGCCAAGTGCGGAAGGTCCAAGAAGGATTCCCACTACCAGTGGTGCAAGCACTGCCATAACACCAGGAACCAGCATCTCTTTTAATGCTGCTGTTGTTGAGATTGCAACGCATGATTTATAATCCGGCTTTTCTGTACCCTTCATGATTCCAGGCATTGTCTTGAACTGACGTCTTACTTCTTCGATCATCTGATATGCTGCTCTTGATACAGATGACATTGTCATAGCTGAGAATAAGAATGGAAGCATTCCACCGATCAGCATTCCGATGATTACACGTGAGTCAAGGATATCAATTGTCTTCAGATGTACTGCCTCTGCATAAGATACAAACAGGGCAAGCGCTGTCAGGGCTGCAGATCCGATAGCGAAACCTTTACCCATAGCCGCTGTTGTGTTACCAACGGCATCCAGTTTGTCAGTGATCTGACGAACATGTGGATCCAGTTCAGACATCTCTGCAATACCACCGGCATTGTCAGCGATTGGTCCGTAAGCATCTACAGCTACTGTAATAGCGGTTGTAGAAAGCATTCCTACAGCAGCAAGTGCGATGCCGTAAAGTCCGCATGTCTGGTATGCAACAAAGATACCGACACAGATCAGAAGGATCGGGATTGCTGTAGACTTCATACCTACTGCAAGACCACTGATGATGGTTGTTGCAGATCCCGTCTCTGACTGTTCTGCAATTTCCTTCACTGATTTGTAGTCTCCGGATGTATATACTTCTGTAATGATACCGATCAGAAGTCCTACGATCAGACCGGCAACGATGGCGATCGCTGCTTTAAAATCTCCAAAGAATACTTTACTGAATACACAAGATACGATCAGTACCAATACACTTGCTACATAAGAACCTGTCTTTAATGCTTTATGTGGATTGGAATTCTCGTCACCCTTTACAAAAAATGTTCCGAGGATAGAAGCCACAAGTCCAAGTCCTGCGATCAGGAGTGGGAAGATAGCTCCCTCAGCTTTATAATATACGATTCCAAGTGTCAGTGCCGATACAAGTGCGCCTACATAAGACTCAAAAAGGTCTGCTCCCATACCTGCAACATCACCTACGTTATCCCCTACATTATCGGCGATAACAGCCGGGTTACGCGGATCATCTTCCGGAATACCTGCTTCTACCTTACCAACAAGATCGGCTCCTACATCGGCAGCTTTTGTGTAGATACCGCCACCAACACGTGCAAACAGGGCAATGGAAGAAGCTCCTAAACTAAAGCCTGTAATAATATCAACATTTTTAGTCAGGATGTAAATGATGCTGACACCAAATACACCAAAACCGGCTACACACATCCCCATTACAGCTCCACCGGAGAATGCAATCGAGAGTGCTTTGTTCATTCCTTTTTCTTTTGCTGCATTCGCAGTTCTTACATTTGCCTTTGTAGCAACTTTCATCCCGCAGAAACCTGCAAGCGTTGAGAATAAAGCTCCTACTACAAAGCATACAGCAGTAATCCAGTTACCGATTCCGAATCCGATAAGTACGAATAATACCGCAACGAAAATAACCAGAATCTTGTACTCTGCCGTCAGAAATGCCTGCGCACCATCACTGATCGCTGCGGCGATTTCTTTCATTCTGTCGTTTCCGGCATCCTGGCTTCCTACTCTTGCTGCCAGATAAGCTGCAAAGAGCAGTCCAAGGATTCCAAATACCGGAACGAGATACAATAACATTTCCATAATTTTTCTCCTTCCGTCCAGCTTTCTCAACTTTATGCTGGACAGATATATTTTAACATATTCTTGTCTTTTTATGGCGGTTTTTTTTATTTTTGTATGTTATTCCGATTTTTTTCTGTATATTGTCCAAAATGCCGACTATTCATTGATTATTTATAATCTATTTTTACCAATACCAGTCCGTTTGGCAATGCTGTGGCCCCTTCTGAAGTATGGACTTTGGCTTCCAGAATCTCTTTTACTTTTTCCGGAGTATAGAACCCTCTGCCGACCCGGATCAGGACACCTGCGATAATGCGGACCATGTTGTACAAAAATCCATTTCCTGTGATTCTCAGCACAATCTCATCATCTTTTTTTTCAATCGTCAGATCATATACTGTTCTCACTGTATCCTGTGTATTGGTTCGGATATTACAAAAACTCACAAAATCATGCGCTCCGATCAGATATTTGGCTCCTTCTCTCATTGCACCGATATCCAGCGGAAACGATACAAATGTACAATATCGTGTCTTTAATGGATTCGGCATCTGTGCATTGTAAATATGGTACTCATATGTTTTAGAAATATTATCCTGATATCTCGGATGCCAGTCAAACGGCACTTCATCTGACTTCACTACCACAATATCTTCCGGAAGCCTCTGATTTAATGCATAGGAAAATCTTTCCGGCGGAATCGGAGATTCTGTATCAAATACTGCCACATTGCCAAGCGCATGCACTCCGGAATCCGTACGGCTTGCCCCGATAACCCGGATGTCTTCTCCGGTAAGTCTATTTAACGCTTTATTCAGTTTTTCTTCTATCGTAATTCCATTCGGCTGGATCTGCCAGCCGCAGTAATTCGTCCCGTCATATGCTACAAAGATTCTGATTCTTCTCATGATATTTTTCTTTCCTTTCACGTGATCATATCCCGGAATAAATCAGGGACGGAGTTTTTCCCCGTCCCATTTTCTGATGCATAACTGTCGCTTATCCTCTAAAATATCCATATATGCAGTGGTACAAATCTTCCGATTAAAACAACGAGAACCACATACGCAATTACAGTAATATAAGCTATTCTGTCTTTCCTGCAGTATTTTAACGGCTTCATCTTCGTACGTCCCTCGCCACCATGGTAACATCTTGCCTCCATTGCCATCGCCAGATCATTCGCTCTCCGGAACGCAGACACAAACAAAGGAACCAAAATCGGAATCATACTCTTTGCTTTCTGGATCATATTGCCACTTTCCAGATCGGCACCTCTTGCGATCTGCGCTTTCATGATCTTATCCGTCTCTTCCAGAAGGATTGGGATGAAGCGGAGTGCGATTGACATGATCATTGCAATCTCATGTACTGGAACACGAATCTTGTTCAGTGGTCCGAGTAATTCTTCAATTCCATCTGTCAGTTCATTCGGGGTCGTGGTAAATGTCATAAGTGACGAACCGATGATCAGATAGATCAGCCGGATTGCCATATATACCGCTGTCCTGAGACCGCCTTCTGTAATCGTGAAAATCCATGCATGGAACAACACTGCTCCATCCCTCGTCAGAAATAAGTTGAACAACACCGTGATCATCAAAAGCATGATGACCGGTTTTAACCCTCTTACAATAAAAGAAAACGGTACTTTTGATATCCTGATAACAAGGATCAGAAACAACGTCGTCATCACGTATCCCGGAATACTGTTGAATAAAAACAGTGAGATCAGGTAGAGCAGCGTTCCCACCAGCTTTACTCTTGGATCCAATCTGTGTAACACACTCTTTGCCGGATAATATTGTCCGATTGTTATATCTCTTATCATATCTTCCTCTCCAGTGCCCGCATAATCTCATCTGTTGCTTCTTTCACAGTCGTCACATTTACCTTTACTGGTAAACCTTTTTCTTTCAGGTCGTGCATGATATATGTTACCTGCGGAGCTGCAAGACCAATCTTCTCCAACTCCTGATAATGCGCAAACACCTCTTTCGGTGTGCCATTATACATCACTGCCCCCTTGTTCATCACAACGATCCGATCCGCATATCTCGCAATGTCTTCCATGCTATGCGACACCAGAATCACTGTCATATCGCTCTGCTTATGAAGATATGCGATCTGATCCAGAATATCATCTCTGCCCTTCGGATCAAGCCCCGCCGTCGGCTCATCAAGAACCAGGACCTTGGGATGCATTGCCAGAACTCCGGCAATCGCTACTCTTCGTTTCTGTCCGCCCGAGAGCTCAAATGGAGAAGATTTATAATATTTTTCTTTTAACCCTACCAGTTTCAATGCCTCTAGCGCACGCTTTTCACACTCTTCTTTGCTCAGTCCCTGATTCTTCGGACCAAAACACACATCTGTCAGTACATCGATCTCGAACAACTGGTACTCCGGATACTGAAATACCAGTCCGACCTGATTACGGAGTGCACGCATATCATACCCATTTTGGTAAATGTTTTCTCCATTATAATATAATGCACCATCTGTTGCCTTTACCAGGCCGTTCAGATGTTGGATCAGTGTCGACTTTCCTGATCCAGTATGCCCGATTATCCCCACAAATTCTCCATGTGGGATTTCCAGACAAATGTCTCTGAGTGCATGTTTTTCATATGCAGTCCCGGGACTGTATATATAATTCAAATGTTCTATCTTAATTGCACTGTCTGTCATTTCTTCTCACCATTTTCACTTGTCAAACGTTCCACTGCCTCTACCAGTTCTTCTTTTCTCAGAATCCCTTTCGGAATATCCAGTCCGCGTTTTCTGAGTTCATCTGCCAGAATCGTCACTTGCGGCACATCCAGCCGGTAACTCTTTAATTCATCTACTTTGGAGAATATCTCTTTCGGTGAGCCTTCCATCACGACTTTTCCGTGATCCATCACGAATATCTTATCTGCATCTACTACTTCTTCCATGTAATGTGTGATCAGTATCACAGTGACCTTCTTCTGCTTTCTGAGTTTATGAACCGTCTTTAAGACTTCTCTCCTTCCAACCGGGTCAAGCATTGCAGTCGGCTCATCCATAACGATGCATTTCGGTTCCATTGCCACGACACCGGCGATTGCTACTCTCTGTTTTTGTCCTCCGGAAAGCTTATTCGGAGAATGATGCCGGTATTCGATCATCCCAACAGCTTTCAGACTTTCTTCCACCCGCTGCCAGATCTCATCCGTCGGAACGCCCAGGTTCTCCGGACCAAACCCCACATCTTCTTCTACTACAGTACCAATGATCTGATTGTCCGGATTCTGAAATACCATTCCCGCCGACTGTCTTACATTCCAAAGTTCATCCGGATTACTCGTATTCTTTCCATCTACCCATACGGAACCTTCTGTTGGCATCAGAATTGCATTCAGATGCTTGGCAAGAGTTGATTTTCCGGAACCATTATGTCCGAGAATTGCTATAAACTGTCCTTCTTTTGCTTCAATATCTACTTCATCAATAGCACGCGATGTTCCAATCACATTGCCTTCTTCATCACGTTTTTCATATTCATATACCAATTTTTCTGTCTGGATCATTTCCATCTGTCGTTTTCCTCCGCGTCATATGTGTTGGAAATTTACATACAGCGATCAGACGTATCTGATCGCTGTATGCCTGATTGCTATGATTGGTTACTATCTGCCGCCGTTTTATGCTTTCTCCGGTTCCGGATACTCTGTTCCCATTGTATCAACAGTTACCTTCTTCATCTTCTGTTCATCCAGTGGTCTGTCGCTGTAATCTGTATCGGTCTCAGCAATCTTATTCACAATATCCATGCCTTCGATGATCTTACCAAATGCAGCATATGAGCCATCCAGATGTGGTGCTGCTTTATGCATGATAAAGAACTGTGAGCCTGCTGAATCCGGATGCATTGCTCTTGCCATAGAAAGCACTCCTTCTGTATGTGCAAGTTCATTTGCAAAACCGTTCTGAGCAAATTCTCCTTTGATCGAATATCCCGGGCCGCCCATTCCGGTTCCGTCCGGGCATCCGCCCTGGATCATGAATCCATTAATAACACGGTGGAAGATCAGTCCGTCATAATACCCTTTTTTCACCAGGGAAACGAAATTATTTACTGTATTTGGTGCAACTTCCGGATACAGTTCTGCTTTCATAATATCTCCGTTTTCCATCTCAATTGTAACGATTGGATTTGCCATTCTATTTTCCCCTTTTCTTTCTTAATTTAACTACTTTTTTAAAAAGCGCCGGCAAAAACCGACGCTTTCATTTTAGCGGATAAATCGTTATCCGTAAAGACTTCCATATGATTTTTATGGATTATTCACTTTTTCCAAAATAATATCCTTCAAAATTATACTTGAATACACGGTAAATAAAATCTTCACAATCCATCTTATATGTTGCGATTGCCTTATGATCTGCATCATATTCCGTAAATGTTCCTTTCAATCCGGAATCTGCAAGCACGTGATCCCCAATATCCTGTGCGCTGCTGACGTATCCGGAATATGGAACCTTAAATGAATCCACAAGTTCAAATGTTCCTTCATTTTCGTCTACCAGATATTTATAATATTTGGAATTCTTTCCGTCCACTGCCGAACTGGTCTTAAGTCCGATGGAAGACCAGTCATAATCCGGTCTTGTCTCGCTGATTCCGATATTATTATTAAACATATACAGATAATACTGCCCGTCTGCAAGGCTTTCATCCGTCTCATATGTAATCGTATGCTGACCGCCCTGAATTATAAAATCGCCTTTTTTATTCAGTACACAGCTGACATAAGATGTATCTTCCCAGAAATCCTTCTCACCGATCATGTAAGCAATCGACGGTTCATCATAAAGGTTGTCCACTTTAATGATCGTAGACGTCTCTCTGGAGCTTAACAGCACTGATCCATTTCCCATGTACTGGATCGTATTAATATGCATCCAGTCCAGCTCATCCGAGGAATTCTTCACACAGGTCTTCTTATAATCACCAAACAGGTCTCCCAGATCCAGTACCTCTGTCACTTCACCTGAATTCACATCCAGCTTCAACACGATATCCTCCACACTGTCCTGTGTGGTATCCGTTGCCAGGATCAGCATATTGCCATTTTCATCAAACACATAATCATGATGCAGACTGTAATCACCAAGATTATACACCTTTGTCACCTGTCCGAGACGGTTCACCTGTGCCATCCTCTTCTCAGAAATACTGTAATACATGAAGTTATCATCAAAAAGCAGTCTGTGGCTTCTGTAACCCAGAAGCGGCACCTCACCTCTTAGCACTCCGCTGTTATCATAATAATACATGAAATCCATAGAACTGCTGTCATTACCTAATATCACATATAGTCCGTCTTCCAGCTGATCCGCACTCTGTTTTATATCGGTATCAAGCTGTACCTTTTCCTCTCCGTACAGGCTTCCCATTTCGTATACGATTTCCTTTGTATTGGTAGACCCATCTTCGTTTGTCACATAAAAGGTAATTGTATTCTCCGTATCCGGGATCAGTCCAATCACCTGGAATTCATGTTCTGTCTGATATTCCTCATCCTGATATACATCTCTGCTGAAATCAGAAATGCTATCGTCTTTTACATGGATCGTGTAGGATACCTTTACCGCTGCATCCGTTTTAAAATATACATACAGTGACTGTGTATTGGTTCCGAATGGATTATATTCAATCAGCATATTGTTCAGATTATAATCCTGTGACTCTTTCTTTTTCTCTAATTTTTCCGCAACTTTTTTCTGTTCTTCTTCTTTATAGGTCAGCTTGATCTTTTCGTAGATCTTTTTCTGTTCTGCATTCATTACATTTTTTTCGTCATCCGATTTTTTCAGTTCTTTTTTCCCATCTGATTCTGAAGTTTTCTCTGTTTTTGTTGTATTGTCTGCTTTTGTGCACGCTGTCATTCCTATCGCAAGTATCATAGCTAACATTCCTGCAGTCATGATTCGCTTTTTCACTTTTTCTCTCCCACCTTTTCTTTTATTTTTTTACGATTATGAATAATTATAATTCAAAAATGTGTAAAAAATATGAAACTTGGTCATTTTAATTCTTTTTCTGCTCTTTTATCTCATACACTACGATTCCACCCTTTTCTTCACACCCGGTTTTCCACAGATCTTTCAGGTTCAAACGGACTTTTTCCCCATAAGTAGCCACATCAATCCATGTTTCATGCTCCTCTTTTTCATATCCGACCACCAGAAACCAGTGCCAGATAAAATCTTTATATTTTTCAGTATTCAAATGACGGAGCATCAGATACGGAACCGGAAGTTCTTTATCAATCTGTCCGCATATAATACGTTCTGCCTCATCTACATCCCCTGTTCCGTCGAATTTTTCCATATGGATCTGGTAATCTGTTCCACATCTTTTATTCACGTCTGAAATATATTTTTCCAATCCCCCGATATACCACTCAGGCTTTTTCACTCCCTGAACTCTCGGCCGTATATACGGCTTCATAAGCTGGCTGAATTTTTTATAGGCTTCTTTATCCATCTGTTCCAGATCAAATGGATATAGTTCTTTCATTCCTTTGTATTTTGCCAGATAGATGCAACTGTCACAGGCCGTTGCTGCCCCGCATCCTCCGACATTCATAACAATATTGGTAAACCAGTCCTGATTTCCGCCAAATTCTCCATCAATCATAAAATAATCCAGTTCTTTTTTCATCTTTTATTCACCTGTCCTGTTTTCTTCTAAATGTTATTCTAACACAATTCTTCCCAAATACGAATAGACAACACAAAAAGCAGGAACTACAACTTCTCTGTAATTCCTGCTCCGTATAGATATTTTTATTATTTAAATATATTGATTATAAACTTCTGGACATCTCTTCGCAGACTTTCATTGCTTCGATGATAGAACTTCTGAATCCAAGTTCTTCTAATGTACGAACAGCTTCAATTGTTGTTCCTGCCGGTGAGCAAACCATATCTTTTAATTCTCCAGGATGTTTTCCTGTATCCAGAACCATCTTTGCGCTTCCGAGAACTGCCTGTGCAGCAAACTGATAAGCCTGTTTTCTTGGCATTCCGCCTGAAACTGCTGCGTCTGCCATTGCTTCGATCAGCATGAATACATATGCCGGTGAGCTTCCGCTTACTGCTGTCACAACATCCATCAGACGCTCCGGAACGATCTCTGCGCGGCTGAAGCTTTCCAGAAGACTCTTTACATATGCGATCTCATCTTCTGTAAGGTGCTCATTCGGACAAACGGCTGTCATACCTTCTCCAACCATAGCCGGTGTGTTAGGCATTGTACGGACAATCTTTACTTCTTTTCCAAACTGTTCTGCAAGCCATGCAAGTGTCTTACCAGGTGCAATTGTAATGATAATCTGGTTGTCTGTTACTACATCTTTGATATCTGCAATTACGCTTGCATAGAACTGAGGTTTTACAGAGAGGATAATTGTCTCTGCTTTTGAAGCAACTTCTTTATTATCTGCTGTTACATTGATTCCATATTCTCTCTGCGCTCTTTCTCTTCCAGGTGCAAAAAGATCTGCTCCGATGATCTCTTCTGCCGGAATTACATTATTCTTAATAATTCCACCCATGATTGCTGATGCCATGTTACCTGTACCAATAAATCCTAATTTCATCCTTAATTACCTTCCTTTTCCAATATGATATTGTCTTATTAATTGTTCCAGCGCATGAATGATGATTTATGATTTGTAATGGATATTCTTCATGTGCTATTTGTATACGTTTTTTTAATTTGTATACAAATCATTTCTACTGTGACCATAACACTCCTTTTCAAAAAAGTCAACACATAACCTTGAATTTTCTTTAAAAACACGTTATAATTTGTATACAAACATAAAAGATGTATACTTTTATCTTCACATCCATTTTTCTGGGACGTATACCAAAAGTGGGGAATCCGACATGGCAGAAAAGAGTCCGTCTCTTGCCACACAGGCTTATGAGACGATCAAAGAAAATATTATGAATCTTACCTATCCTCCGGGCATGGTTCTCACCGAAGCCATGCTCACCAAAGAACTGGGGATGAGCCGCAGCCCGGTCCGTACTGCGATCCAGATGCTGCAGGTCGAAGGGCTGATCGTTTCTGATTATTATAAATCTATGACGGTGAAAGAAATTACAGAGAAAGATATCAATGAAATCTATCAGTTAAGAGAATTATTAGAGGGCCCGGCTTTCCGCCTTATCTTTACATCAGGCCGGTATGAAGAATATTCTTACCGCATAGAGGAAAAGATTGTGCGCATGTGTGCCGTTGCCGGTGATCTGTATGAATGGGAAATCGCAGATACCGCAATGCATATGGAGATTATCAGTATTCTGGATAATGAACGGATCAACCGGATCTATGAAAATAATCTGTCTGAACTCATCCGTATCGGACAATACTCCATCCGTAACGGAATGAGAATTCCAAAGACAAATGAAAATCTCAAGAAAATGGTTGCATATATGCGGAAAGGAAATTATGAAAAGTCGTTTGAAATACTGAAAAATGATCATTTCGGTACCGGACGCAACACTGCTTTGAAAATGCATTGATCTACAGAACAAGAGAGACTGTAATTAATTCTGTGTAAACTCTAAAAGAGCTATATATCCTCTTG
>ERZ894191.502-NODE-502-length-31612-cov-17.070666_pt1 | contig 31612 bp, 30 predicted proteins | sample MGYA00380282_ERZ894191 | MGnify/ENA primary metagenome ERZ894191 (study PRJEB32331, sample SAMN06328485) | human gut metagenome | biome: human gut microbiome; feature: stool | host: Homo sapiens | collected 2013-02-21 ...
AAACACTTGATTTTACTGACTTTCTTCAATGTAACCTTATTATAACGTCCTCCCCATACCCCACTTCCTCATTCGGATACTCGTCAAATCCCGGTACTTTTTTCGCTCCACGTCTCAGATACGCCTTCACCTTTTCCCCATATAGATATGGATCGTTTCCTCTCACAATCCCCCATTCCATCAAAAGCGCTGCACTTCCTGTCACAAATGGCGTGGCAAAGGATGTTCCTGTAAATGCCGCATATCCTCCGCCTACTGTTGTTGTCATAACTTCCACTCCCGGTGCCACAAGATCCGGTTTCACCATATTTGTAAGTCTGGTAAATCCTCTTCCCGAAAAATCCGCATATGCAAATGTCCTTGCGTCATATGCTCCTACGGATATTGCACGGCTGGCAGAAGATGGAATTGTGAGCGTCGTAGCATCTGTTGGAAACAAGAATCCTGTTCCACGGTTCAATACATTGTCGCTTGGAAGCCACATTTCATATTGTCCTGTCACGATCTTCCCGGCACTTAGAACAATTCTCCATATTCCTTCTGTCAGATAACTTTCTACCGGAAGCAGATCTATATAGATTTCCTGGGAAATGCTGTAAGGACTTGGTTCTCCATAATAAAGCAGTATTTCTGTCTGACCAATTCGGAAGCGATGTGGTCCCAATATCTCCGGTACCGGTCCGACCCGCACTCCCGATGGATTGATGATCGAAATCTCTATTTGATCCGTATATTCTTTCCATATCTGGATACTGATCGATGACTGTCTGCTCTGAATTGCAAGCTGGATTGTCTCTTCTCCTTCTGAAATAATTCTACCGGAAGTATGCCCGGCACTTGCCGCTTCATTTCCGGTTCCGATGCAAAATACACTCTTCCATATATTGGACACATCATCGATATACCGCTCCAGAAGTGTCGTCCCGTCATGTCCGCCGTATGTATTTCCAAAACTGATATTCACAGCTACAGGCATCCGAAGCTCCAGTGCCTTTCTTATTATATAATCGATCCCCATCATTAGCTCTGTCGTTCTTGGGAATCCTTCCTGTATGGGATTACCAAGTTTTACAACGATCAATTCACTCTGCATGGCAACTCCGGCATAACGTCCTCCACTGTTACTTCCATTTCCTGCTGCTACTCCCGCCACTGCCGTACCGTGTCCGGAAATGTCCTGGCTTCTCACAAGCCTTCTCTGTTCTGATACAGTTTGTGCATTTAATGCTTCATCTATTTGTTCTTTCGTATACTCCACACCGATGCTGTATCCAACCGGTGCTGTTTCCCCATCTGCCGGATTCAGAGACTGATCCCACAGATACCGAATCCTCGTGCTTCCGTCTGCATTTCGAAAATCTATATTCGCATAATCGATTCCCGAATCTATGATTGCAACCAATATTCCCTGTCCATACAGAGAAAGGCGTGTATCCTGTACCGCATTGATACAAGACACACGCCTTCCTTCTGCTGCCTGAAAGAACAGCCGTTTTGGTTTTTCTACATATTCAACTTCCGGAATTCCCGATAAGATGTCGATTCTGGATTCTGTAATTCGGATGACTGCATATTCATTTTGAAGTTCTGTTACTTTGGATGCTATCTTCCTGACTCGGTCCAGATTTACGGAATATTTGATGATCAGATCCCATTCCCGGTCAAGCGGATCATATCCAACATTTAAATTCAAGGATTTTTCCCGCTCATCTTCCGCGGAATTCAGTGCAAGATTTAAAAGATTTTCTAGTTTCTGACTGGTCATACATTAACTCCAGATGCTTTTATTATTAATATATGTGCTTTGTAAGCCATAGGGGACACTGAAAAAGCCACTTTTTCACGTCCCCATTGGCATCTATTCTATTCTACTATATAATAAAAAACAAGAAAACTATTACATAGGAGGAATCGCCAATTATGTCGACAAAAAAAGCCAATCTGATTCTTACAACCTGCTCTATGGCATGGGGAACTTCTTATATATTTATGAAACTTGGAATTGAGGGACTTTCCCCTCTGATGCTGATGGCTCTGCGTACAGGAATCGCATTTCTGATTCTGGTACTTATATTTTTCAAAAGGTTACTGAAAGTTAATAAAAGACTTTTACTCTACAGTGCCATCACCGGCTTTCTGCTTTTTACAAACCTTACGCCCATCCTTTACGGATTAAATACAATCACTGCTTCTCAGAGTGGATTCATCCTCAGCACCACCGTTGTGCTTGTTCCGGTCATTCATGCAGTTATTTCCCGGAGACTTCCGGAGCATCATGTCAGGCTTGGAATCATTATCGTATTAATCGGAATGGTACTGATCAACGGCGGTGATATATTTGCTGTCAAGCCCGGAACGCTGCTTTGTATGCTTTCGGCTTTCAGTTATTCAATCAATATTGTATTAAACAGCTATTTTACCAGACAGGTAGATCCACTTGCACTCGGAGTCTACCAGCAGGGCTTTACCTGTCTTTATTCCATAATCGGTCTGCTGGTGTTCGGATCCCCGATATTTCCGAGCACCACGTTGGACTGGATCTCCGTTCTTGGACTTGCTCTCTTGTCCTCAGCTTACGGATTCGTTGTACAAACTGTTGTGCAGCAATATACAACACCGGAGAATACCGGATTCCTGTTCTCCCTGGAACCGATCTTTGCAGCGATTTTTTCCTTCATCTTCCTGCATGAGAAGCTCACGGAGATGGGATATCTCGGGGCCATTTTCATTCTTGCAGGAGTGTTTACCGCTATCGATGCCAAAAGTACGGTAATGGAATTAATCACCGGAAAATCCGTTGCAGAAGTTACATCCAAAAGATAGCAGAAAATCCGTTGTCTTATCCTGATATGTTCCCTTTACCGGAACTCCAGTAAAACAGGACATACCATTGACTGACAACGGATTTTTATCTTTTCTATAAAATCTCTGCTTCTAATTTTCTATAAATCGCATCTGCAAGAATCTTATGACTCTGTCCATCCATATGCTCCTGATCTGCTTCCGACGGACCCGCATAATCTGCTGCCCGCATGAATCGTTTGCCATACTTTCCGGCCACTTTTTCATATACCGGTTCTAATTTCTTTGATACTTCTACAGATTCTGGCGAAAATTCCTGATCATATCCGTCCTGCCATACCTTTTCTCCCAGATAGATCGGAGATATCACAAGAACCTTCATCTTATCTGTATACTGATTAATCTGTTCAAGTAGCCTTGCAATTCCTTTTCCGATGATTTCTGCTGACGCTCCGAATATGGTTTTGCAGTCATTCGTTCCAAGCATCAACACGACTGCATCCGGCGTGTGCGTCTCCAATAATGTCGGAAGCAATTCTGTTCCCCGTCTTCCCAGGCGAAGCGGATCTTCAAATATGGTCGTTCTTCCACACAGACCTTCCTCAACAATTCTAATATCTCGGTCCGCCAGTTTTTCCTGTAAGATTCCGGTCCATCGTTCTTCCCACGGAAAACGCTTTCCGGTCTCTCCATCTAACCCCCACGTATTCGAATCCCCAAAGCATAATATCTGTTTCATTACTTCCTGCACCTGCCTTCTGAGATCTTTTATCTTTTAATAACTGGAGTTTAACATCGTTTTCCTATCAAGTCAATATGTTTTATATGTTTTCTGTGTTTTTGCTTTTCATCCTACTTTCATTTATGTTATACTATCTTATAGTTTGTTCGTACCAATCATACAAGGAGGAATTCAACATGAATGAAAGATTAAAACAACAACTTGATTTCATTCTCGAAATTGATAAAGAAAAGAATATATTAAGACAAACCCACCTTTCCGGACACGGAAGACGTGAAAACGATGCGGAACATGCCTGGCATATGGCAATTATGGCATACCTGTTAAAAGATTATGCCAATGAACCCGTCGATATCGCAAAAGTTATGATCATGTGCCTGATCCATGACATTGTGGAAATTGACGCCGGAGATACTTATGCCTACGATACAGAAGGATTAAAGACGCAGAAAGCACGTGAAGATGCTGCCAAAGAACGGATCTTCTCACTGTTACCAGAAGATCAGAAAAAAGAACTGACTGCACTCTTTGATGAATTCGAAAATTACCGGACACCGGAATCCAAATTTGCACATTCCCTGGATAACCTGCAGCCATTGCTTCTCAATAACAGTAACGGCGGTGGCGACTGGCGTGAGCATCAGGTTACTTCCGAACAGGTATACGGAAGACAACGGAAAACGCAGCTGGGATCTGAGACTTTATATAAAGTAACAGACCAGATACTCAAAGAAAATATAGAAAAGGGAAATATTAAAGAATCATAAGCAATGTTTTTCTTTCTACAGGACCTGCCACCGGCAGTCCCTGTAGAATGCATAATAAACAAAACACCATATTATTTTTCTATTAATACCTTTTTCCTTTAAATCTGCTAATCCATTCCATAGAGGGCTGCCTGCTTACCTCATTCAGTATGTTTTTGATTATATATTTCTTTTAGGTCATCAATTGCCATCTCTACATCCAACGTATGAAATCCCAGCCAGCTTTCATTCATCATTTTTTCATCTGCAATTTTATAAATCTTCCTGCTCTCTATCAATTTAAAATAGAAAATGCCATAACCACAATCCCAAGAACCACTAATATCACACCCGTCGCCCGGTTCAATGTCTTCGGTGTTGCCTTATTCGCAAATACTGCCGCAATCCTTGCCCACAACAGTGTGAACACAATACATAAGATCCACACCGCTATATTTGGCATTCCCCCGATTGCGAAATGCGAAACTGCACCGGTAAAGGCAGTAAATGTCATGATGAACACACTCGTTCCTACCGCCGTCTTAAGCTCATAGCCCAGGACAGAGGTCAGGATCAAAAGCATCATCATACCGCCTCCGGCACCGATAAATCCACAGATAAATCCGATCATGACACCACAGATTAACGACTGCACCGCACGTTTCTTCGGCGATACTTTTTCCATGGCTTCTTTTGTTGTCATGACAGGTTTTACGATGAACTTAATGCCGAGCAAGAATGTCATAAATACCGAGAAATTTCCCATCGTTGTAGATGGTACCAGACTGGACACATAACTTCCCACAACGGTAAAAGTAAGTACGCTGACCATCATGATCAGACCATTCTTCACATCCAGATTCTTATTCTTTCCATATGTATAGGCAGATACTGCGCTTGCAAGTACATCTGATGAAAGTGCAATTCCGACTGCCATATATGGATCCATTCCAAGAAATGTGATCAGCATCGGACTGATCACTGCCGCCGCACTCATTCCTGCAAATCCGGTTCCGAGTCCGGCTCCCATCCCCGCGAAAAATGTTACGATAATCATTAATATTGTATTCATCTAGTTCTTTTCCTCCAACATCTTCTCTATATTCGCTTCCATATGCGCCATTCCTTTTTGAAGTGCTTTTCTTGTATCTTCATCCATTCCTTCAAATAGTTTTTCAACGAACGACTGCTGAAGTTTCTGTCCTTCTTGGATAATCTCTTTTGACTTTTCTGTACAGATCAGATTGACTTTTCTTCGGTCACCTTCTACACTTTTCCGCTCCAGATAGCCTTCATTCACGAGTTTATCCACATTTACCGATACAAGATTGGCTTTAATTTTTCGTATTTCTACGATGTCTCTGGCAGTTTTGTATTCTGGGTTGTTCGCCAGGAAAAGTAAGATGTCAAATGCGGTCTGTGGAATATTCAGTTCATGGCATAACGGTTTGCAGGTCTCACTGTATGCCTTTGACAGCTTTTCTGCAAATTCGATTCCTGTGTTCATATATGTAGGTCTCCTTTTTATTTCAATTTTGAACTATTCATTTTTGTATTAATATAACACTTAGAAATAATTTTGTAAAGTACTATCTGATATGCACTTATATGCCAGTGCAAAGCAAAAGCCTTCCGAGTACCGACTCAGAAGGCTTTCCTGCTCTTTTAAAAATGAGCTGTTTTATTTCGATTACTATATTTCCATCATTCCGGACATAACACATCCTCCAACTGCTCCACATTTTTTCATATCATTCCACTGTTCTTCATCGAACTTTATTCCGCCTATTCCATACACCGGAATGCTGACTTCCCGGCAAACTTCTTTTAAGAATCCCAATCCTCTTGGCGGTAATCCCCTCTTACAATCTGTCGCATAGATATGCCCTGCCGTAAGATAGGAAGCTCCCAATTGCTCTGCTTCTTCCGCTTCTTCTACAGAATGTATAGAAATTCCAATCTTTGTAAATTTTTTCTTTTCTTCATCAGTTATTTTTTGCAAAATCGGAAGTGGCAAATGCACAGATGTACATCCCAGTTCTATTGCAGTCTTCCAGAAATTATGAAGAATACAAGACACCTGATAACGGCTGCAAATATTCATTACTTCTTTTGCCAATGTCCCATATTCCTCTTCTGTCAGATCTTTTTCTCTTAAGATCACAGCTTCCGGATGTATCTTGCAGACTCTTTCTATCTGCTCTAAAAACGGGCGATTGCATAATTTCCGATTGCTGACTGCAATGATTTTAAAGTCCTGATTGTTTACAGATTTTATCACTGACAACTCCTTTCAGCTGTATTCGGCATGTTTTTAACACAAGATGCTCCCTGTTACACATAAATATAATCACTCATCACCGGTTGAAGATTGTGTTTCAGAAGTGCCTGATAGACCTCATCCACCGAACGTCCATCCGAGATTTCAAACTGATCGTCACCCTTGTCTTCGATATCTTCTACATGACTTCCGATACCGGTACTTACGCCTGCAGATATCTTCGTTGCAGCAATACTCACCAGATTATCGCGGACTCTTTCACACTCTCTTGTCGAAACCGTGATGCTTGCAAATGGCATAAACAGGCGGTATGCACACACTACCTGAAGAAGCTGCGGTTCATGCACATCCATCGGATTGATCCGATCATTATTGATGATCGGACGAAGTCTCGGACAAGAAAATGCGATCTCTGCATGTGGATATTTTCTCTGTAATAAGTAAGCATGATATCCGGTCGCAAATGCATCTTTTCTGAAATCATCTAGCCCCAGAAGTGCTCCGAATCCAACTCCGCGCATACCGCCTTTCAATGCTCTTTCCTGTGCATTTACACGATACGGGTAGATTCTCTTATGCCCTGCAAGATGAAGTGTCTCATATTTATCTGAGTTATATGTCTCCTGAAATACCGTTACATAATCTGCCCCACATTCATGCAGATATGCGTATTCGTCTGAATTTACCGGATAAACCTCCAGACCAATAACTTTAAAATATTTTCTGGCGATCTTACATGCTTCACCGATGTATTCTACTGTAGATTTGTTACGGCTTTCTCCTGTCAGAATCAGGATTTCCTGCAGACCTGTCTCTGCGATCGCCGCCATCTCTTTTTCGATCTCTTCCGCATTTAACTGTGCACGGTTGATTTTGTTATGGCAATTAAAACCACAGTAAATGCAATAGTTCTCGCAATAATTTGCGATATAGATTGGTGTGAACATATAGACACTGTTACCAAAATGTTTTCTCGTCTCGATCTGCGCTGCCTGCGCTATTTCCTCCAGAAATGGCAGTGCTGCCGGTGACAATAACGCCTGAAAATCTTCCGGTGTGCGCTCTGCATGTGCCAGTGCACGTTTTACATCTTCTGCTGTATATGTATTATAATCGTAAGCTTCCATCGCTGTTACGACCTGGTCGAGGATCTCTGATCCGATATCCTCCATACCCGGAAGATAAGTCATGTGATCAATCCGGTTCTTCTTCTGGTCTTCCAGAATCTCCTCGCTTAAAATACTTTCATTAATATGTGTATCTTCATGCTTTGTTTCCATTAGTCATTCCTCCTAATCCTGCAAAAATCCTGTCAGAGGTGACGAAGCACTTGCACCGCGCTCGATCGTTCTTCCAAGTCCGGAAAGGTATGCACTTCTGCCCGCTTCGATTGCTTTCTTAAATGCTTCTGCCATCGCCGGTACATCTCCTGCTGTTGCGATTGCCGTATTTGCCATCACTGCGGCTGCCCCCATCTCCATTGCCTCGCATGCCTGGGACGGACGTCCGATTCCGGCATCTACGATGATCGGCAGATCAATCTCATCGATCAGGATCTGAATAAAGTCTTTTGTGCTAAGCCCTTTATTTGATCCGATCGGTGCGCCAAGCGGCATGATACATGCTGCACCGGCATTTGCAAGATCTCTTGCAGCATTCAGATCTGGATACATGTACGGCATAACCACGAATCCTTCTTTTGCAAGAATTTCTGTAGCTTTGATCGTCTCATAATTATCCGGAAGGAGATATTTCGAATCTCTTACCACTTCCACTTTGACGAAATTGCCACATCCGACTTCTCTGGAAAGTCTGGCAATACGTACCGCTTCTTCTGCATTTCTGGCTCCTGATGTATTCGGAAGAAGTGTCACATCTTCCGGAATATAATCCAGAATATTTGCCAGACCGCCTTCATTTGCACGACGGAGTGCCAGTGTGATAATCTGTGCCCCTGCTTTTTCCACACATGCTTTCACCAGATCCAATGAAAATTTTCCTGAACCAAGTATAAAACGGGACGTAAATTCTTTTCCTCCAAGGGTAAATGTATCCGCTTTCTTTATTTCTGTGTTGTCCATAATCCAATCCTTCTTTCTTATTATTTGTCTTTTCTATATGTTTTTTTACACATCCTCTTCCCCAAGAATCAGACGTGTGATCATATTTGCTTCATGCGCTGCACAGATGGCCACTCTTGGTGCCATCAGGCCATTTCCATACGTTGGTGCCGTCTCGCGGTCTCCGCACAGGTAAAAGTTCTTCATTAACTTCTGTGTGCGAATCGTATTACTGCTTCCGTATCCTGCCATACCGGTTGCCGATACCAGTTTCTTTTCCGGAAAATGTTCCAGTATTCCATTTACCAGCATTGCTTTCGCTTCTGGATTATCGAATGCTTCACACACAATCAGGTCGTCACAAAATAATTTCGTAAGATTTTTTTCTGTGACTTTTACGCAATCTGTATCGATATCCAGATATGGATTGATCTTTAACAATAATGATTTCAGCGCATCTGTCTTATACATCCCGATATGCTCCATAAAATACTGCTGCCGGTTCAGATTCGTGATATCCACCACATCAAAATCAATCAGATGCAGATGGCCGACTCCGATTCTTGCAAGTGCATATGCCACGTTTGACCCCAATCCGCCAAGCCCGGCGATTGCAACCCTCCCCGCTGACAGAAGTTTCTGTTTCTCCGGAGAATGTCTCTCATTTAATGCTGCCACAATCGCTTCTTTACTAAGTACTTTTTCTTTCTCTGTATTCTCCGTCATATTTTCTAATCCGGTTTCTTCCATGAATGTTAGCCTCCTCCCACGAATGTCACAACTTCCAGACGGTCGCCGTCTTTTAACATGGTATCGGAATAGCTGTATTTCGGAAGAATATCTCCATTTAACTCTACAGCGATTCTTTTTACCTGATACTGATTCTGTTCCAGATATTCTGCAACAGTCGTATCCTCTGTCAAATTGATTTCTTTTCCATTTACGATAATCATGCGTTCTCCTTTCCCGGATCATACTTTCAAAAGTACTTGTCAGATAAAAAAAGAGTTCACGAAGTAAATACACCCGTGGTGGTGCACCCCTTCGTGAACTCTCGTTCACTCTCAACTTATCCGATATTCTATTGTTCCTGATTTACGTCACATAGCAACAAAAAAGAGAGATACCAACTCAATGCATCTCTCCTAAAATCTACGTCATACATTCCTACGTTGGCATTATCCAAATCAGGTATATGGGTCGAAGTTCTTAACTTCCTCTCAGCCTGGTACACAAGCTCCCCGTGTTTTATCTACATGTTTAAGTATAGAAACACTTGCACGAAATGTCAACTCATTTTTACTGATTTCTGACTTTTTTCGAAACAACTATTTTTATTCATTCTATTTATTATCAAAAGTAATATTCCGTACCATATTTCTGTTAATCAGCTGTGTTCCCTTCTTGGTATCAACCTTTACCCACTGTATATCTGCGTCCATGAGTTTTCCTTTGATTGCTCCTACTTCGTTGAACAGACTTACCGTACAATCTTTTCCCATATACTGATCTAACATTGAACCATCCATATCTTCTTCCATCCTTTCTCCATTTACGATCGTGATTACATTATTTGCCGCCTGTACTGCCATCACTGTAACCATATTCAGGTTATTAATCGCTACCATCGTTGCAACATCCATGTAGTCCACCTCCATCTTTTTTTGCAGGTCTTGTTATCAGTATATCATACTTCCAGATGACAGAACGATTTTTATTGTCTCCATAACGAATTGTACGTTTATGGCATCAGACCTTCTGTTCTGATAAATTCCAGAAATTTTCCTGCCGGCGGAACCTTCACCGGTACTTATAACAGACTTGGGAAAATGGTTCTGACGTTAGCCGGAAGTACGCTCCAGATTGCACTTCGCGTAATCTTAACCTGGTTCTTCTTCCCTCATTTCTGGCTGGCAGCCCTTGCCATTGCTACCGGTATCGGCTGGCTTATGGCCAATCTGTTCTGGCTTATCTGTCTGACCAGACTTCGTCGGCAATCTCTTTTACAAGCTTAAGCTTTGCCCACTGTTCTTCTTCTGTCAGCTTATTACCGATCTCGCAGGATGCAAATCCGCACTGCGGACTTAAGTATAAGCGGTCAAGCGGAACATATTTTGCTGCTTCGTGGATTCTTGAGATTACTTTTTCTTTGTCTTCCAGTTCCGGTGTCTTGGTTGTTATAAGTCCAAGTACGACCTTCTTATCGCCGGATACCTTTGCAAGTGGTGCAAATCCGCCGGATCTCTTGTCGTCATATTCCAGATAATATGCATTTACATTTTCTTCTCCGAATAACAAATCCGCTACGGAATCATATGCTCCGGAACTGAAGAATGTAGAATGATAATTTCCACGGCATACATGTGTATTGATCACCAGATCTTCCGGTGCCTGTGCTACTACCTGGTTATTCAGTTCCAGAAGGAGTTTCTTGTAATCTTCCAGTCTCTGTCCTGTTCTTCCGGTCAATGCAACTGCCATCTTCGCATCTACCATTCCGCCCCATACGCAGTCATCAAACTGAAGGTTACGGCAGCCTGCTGCATAGATTTCCTGCACGAATTCACCGTATGCCTTAATCACATCCTCGGCAAATGCTTCTTCCGATCCATAGATTTCTAATGTTGTATTCAGAAGCTGTGCCCCAGTAAAGTATGCATAGAACTGTCCCGGTGACGGGATAGTCTGTTTTGCGACAGTATTTTCATCTTCTAATGCTTTGATGAATTTGAAATGCTCTACGAAAGGATGATTCTTTACTGAAATCTTTCCCGTCATGTATGTATCATCAATCATTGCAGCTTCTGCGTCAAATGTTGTATTCCCCTCTACTGTCTTCTGATGCTCGATACCTTCAAATCCCCACATGAAATCCAGATGCCATGTCGATCTTCTGAATTCTCCGTCCGTGATCACATGATATCCAAGTTCCTTAATCTTTGCCACCAGTTCCAGGATGCACTCATCTTCTACTGCGGTCAGTTTTTCCTGTGAGATTGTCCCTTCTTCGAAATTCTTTCTTGCGTCTTTTAATTTCTGTGGGCGTAAAAAACTTCCTACAAAGTCGTAACGAAATGGTGTGTTCATGATTATTTCCTCCTTGCCGGCAGGGACTTAGGTTTTCTGTCTTTTTTGTTGTCCCTGATGGCTTTCTTTTATATTTTTCATATTCTTGATGATGTTCTCGATCGATGGATTTATTATAATTTGTTTTGATAAACTTGTATAATACAAAAAAATGTGTATTTGTCATAGTTTTAAACTATATCAAATATCCCTTTCAAATCATCAACCGACTATCTACAGAAGCTGCCACCGATAACTTCTCCGGCATACCATAATCATATATCCATTATATCAATTATAGTTTTCACTTATTTTTATCACAGTTGTATAATTTATTCGGATGAAAATATGAAAGGAAGCGCTTTATTATGGAGGAAAAAACACTTTTTCCCAGAGAAGAAAAATCAGAAATCTTATTTAAGAAAATATCCGAAGATAAATGGGCATGTGAAAAACTGATGGAAACATTCTGCAGTTATCTGTTCAGTAATGATGGTGTCGATCTTCCCGATTCTCCGTCTTCTACAGAATTTGCACAGGCTCTTTTTAATTCTTATCGCAATCGGGATTTATCTGCGTTTCTGATGGCTATCTGTCAGAATACAGTCTTTGATCTTTTAAGAAATGCATTCCTGATTCCCTATCGGTTCAATGCGGACGGAAAACAGAATCCGATGATCATGACAGATGAAAACGGAATGTTACTTCCTGAATATAAGAGATCGATTCATGAACGGGAATACCGTCATTTCCATGAGGTATATACAGATCTCGGAGCTCCAAAGAATATTTTTCTGGCACAGGCATACCGCTACAGCCATTCTTATACATCTGACGATATGGAACCGGAACAAAACATTCTGGAAAAGAGTAACGGTGTACTGTTGATCCGTGAATTACCGGATACCGTAAAATTAAAAGAAACCGAAGCAGAAGCTTATTCTGCTATTCTGGATATTGTCATAAAACTTCAGAAAGAGCTTCCTATGTCCTATGTATTCTATGGACAGGATTCTCTTGTTGAAGATAATACCCGTTATGATGAGATCGGAGTTTTCCTTCCGAATTCACATTTCTTAAAAAATCTGGAGCGCCACGTTTCCAAAGCAGAGGCGATCATTTATGCAGACAACTAATTCTGACTTTATTGATATTATGGAAAAAAATCATATGGAGATTCCATGGCATGACTACGCCAATGATGACAGTAATGTGTTGATTGCAGAAGCCGGACTGATCGAGAAAGCTTCTGTCATCGGCCGTGTTGGGTTAATCATGCTCTCCTGTGGAACCGGCGCATGGCGTGTACGGACTTCCATGAACCGGCTTTCCAAAGAGCTTGGTGTAACCTGTACGGTAGACGTGGGATTGATGTCCATTGTATTTAACTGTTTCGATGGAAACGATTGTATTTCCCAGTCGTTGAGTATTGCCAATACGGGAGTGAATACCTCCAAGCTTTACCGCATGGAACAGTTTGTAGATCATTTTCCGGAAGAAGAAGCACATATGACCGGTGAAGATATCCATAAACGACTGGATGAAATTGAAGAAATCCATGCTCTTTATTCACCTGCAAAGCTGGGGCTTGCCGCAGCTCTTGCCTGTTGCGGTTTTACTTTTTTACTCGGAGGCGGACCGGTTGAGATGGCTCTTGCTTTTATTGCCGCCGGGATTGGTAATCTGATCCGGACGAAACTGATCAAACACAATTACACACTGTTTTTGAATATAGCAGTCTCTGTTTCAGCAGCATGTTTTACCTATGCAGTCTTTCTGAAACTTGCGGAACTTGTCTTTCACATTCCGGAATTTCATGAAGCTGGTTATATCTGCTCGATGCTGTTCATCATCCCGGGATTTCCATTTATTACAAGCGGGATCGACCTTGCAAAACTGGATCTGCGTTCGGGACTGGAGCGGCTTACTTATGCAATCATTATCGTTATGGTTGCCACTTTATTTGCATGGATCATGGCTTTACTTCTGCATCTGGAACCGGCCGATTTTACGGCACTGCATCTAAGTGCTGCTGCCCGTCTGATTTTCCGTGTGATTGCAAGCTTTTGCGGAGTATTCGGTTTCTCGATCATGTTCAACAGTTCTCATTCGATGGCGGCAACGGCTGCATTTATTGGTGCCATTGCCAATACACTCCGGCTTGAACTTGTTGATTTCACACATATGCCTCCGGCCGCCGCCGCATTTATCGGGGCTCTGACTGCCGGATTGCTTGCTTCTTTTATTAAAAAGAGTAATGGATATCCAAGAATCTCGCTTACCGTGCCTTCTATCGTGATCATGGTTCCGGGACTTTACCTGTACCGTGCGATTTATAATTTCGGGATTATGTCCCTGACGGATGCGGTTTCATGGTTCACTTCTGCGATTATGATTATTGTGATGTTGCCGCTTGGACTGATATTTGCGAGAATTCTGACCGATCGTACGTTTCGGTATTGTACGTAAAAGCTCTCATTTTAGATAGCTTCTTTCTTTTACTAAAAGCACTCTCCGCCTTATCAAAACTTTACGAGGAATTTCACATTACATTTTCTTATGGAAATATTGTCAAAGACCCGCAAAATCATCATCCGTAGTTTCTACAAAATCAGGCACCGGAAACGAGTTTTCATTTCGCCTCCGATGCCTGATTTTTTTACTTCTGCTCCTTATATTCCATCACAACATTAATAGTCTACGATAGAACTTGTATACATTTTTATTAATTATCTCTTACAACATATGTGCTCTTAACTCTTCCGGTGTCATCTGAGACAGCATAGCCGGTGCGATATCGAATACGCTTCTTGCTCCTGATTCACCTTTCTTAGAAAGTCTGTGTGCAGCACGTGCATAAGCTACCAGAACACTTCCTGTGAATTCCGGGTTGGAATCCAGTTTCAGAGAATATTCGATCACATGCTTGTTGCCTTCGCATCCTGTCTCACCGGTACGGATCACGAATCCACCGTGAGGCATCTTGCTGTGGTTTTCTTTTAATTCTTCTTCTGTGATAAATGTTACCGTTGTATCATATTCATCAAAGTAGTTCGGCATTGTCTTGATTGCCTCTTCAATGGCTGCTTTATCTGCTCCTTCTTCTGCTACTACATAACACTCTCTTAAATGTTTCTGTCTTGTTGTCAACTCCGGTTCGCTTCCGCTTCTTACCTGGTCAACCGCTGCTTCGATCGGTACCGTATACTGGATTCCGTTCTTCACACCTTCGATACGGCGGATTGCATCAGAATGTCCCTGGCTGACACCTTTGCCCCAGAACGTATAAGTGCTTCCCTGTACCAAAATAGACTCTGCATACAGACGGTTCAGTGAGAACATTCCCGGATCCCAGCCTACTGAGATGATGCTGACATTCTTTCCTTCTTTTGCTGCTTTGTCTACATTTGCAAAATACTCCGGAATCTTTGCGTGTGTGTCAAAGCTGTCGATCGTGTTGAAAGATGCAGCTACCTTAGGTCCGATCACCGGAAGGTCTGTTGCTGATCCGCCGCAGAGAATCATAACATCGATCTCATCTTTCATAGCTTCCATATCGTCAAAGTGCTTTACTTCTGCTCCTTCTGTCTGGATCTTGACACTTGCAGGATCTCTTCTTGTAAATACTGCTTTTAATTCCATATCATCATTACGCTTGATAGACTGCTCTACTCCGCGTCCGATGTTACCGTATCCAACGATACCAATTCTGATTTTTCCCATAATTCTACCTCTGTTTCTTATGATTTGCCGCCTTATTCTGTGGCCGTTTTTATTCACTGATATCAATCATTTCTACTGTTCCTTTACAGTTTTGCACTGTCTTTTCTGCCGCTGATATCTTTGTAAATTATATCATATATTCTTTTCACGACAATCTTTTTCTTTTGCAAATTTCTTTATTGATAATTTTTATGTTTCTACTCACAGAGCAGCTTCCGTTTTTCTTATCTTCTGCCTATCCCATCTCATTATAATGCGCATAGATTCCGCCCTGTTTTAACAGTTCTTCATGTGTTCCACGCTCTGCGATTCCATTATCTGCCACTACAAGGATCTCATCCGCATTGCGGATTGTTGATAATCGATGCGCGATCGTAATCGTTGTCCGATTCTTTGCAAGCTCTTCCAGACTCTTCTGGATCCAGCGTTCGCTCTCATTATCCAGTGCACTTGTCGCCTCATCCAGAATCAGGATTGACGGATTCTTAAGAAATACTCTTGCAATCGAGATTCTCTGTTTCTGTCCGCCGGAAAGTCTTGTTCCACGTTCACCAACAAATGTATCATATCCGTCCGGCAGTTCCATAATAAAATCATGAATGTTCGCTTTCCTTGCTGCGTCTTCAATCTCTTCCATAGATGCTCCCGGCTTCCCATATGCGATATTCTCTTTAATACTTCCACAGAACAGATACACATCCTGCTGTACCAGTCCGATCTGATTACGCAGGCTTTCCAGTGTCAGATCTCTGACATCTTTTCCATCAATCGTGACACGGCCTCCCGTGACATCATAAAATCTCGGAAGCAGTGAACAGATCGTCGTCTTACCGCTGCCGGAAGGTCCGACCAGCGCTACCGATTTTCCCGCAGGAATATCAAATGTAACATTTGAAAGAACCGGCGTATCATCATCGCTATAGTGAAATGATACATTTTCATAAGAAACATGTCCGTTTACTTCTTCTATTGATTCTGCATCTGGTGCATTTACAATCTCCGGTTCTGTCTCTATCACATCCAGAAATCTCCGGAATCCGGACAGTCCTTTCTGCATCATCTCGGTAAGCTCTACCAGAATCTGAATCGGACTGATAAAGATACCGATATAAAGCGCATACATCGCAAGATCCACTGCTTCCATCTTCCCCTGTGCAATCAGCCAGCCGCCGAATACCAGCGTAATCAGATACATCATCCCCTGAAAGAATAAGTTTCCGCTCATAAAACTTCCCATGCACTTATAGTTTGCATCCTTGGAAATCAGGAATCCCTGATTACTCTTTTTAAACTTCTCCCGCTCAATCTCTTCATTTGCAAAAGACTGTACGACACGGATTCCTGCCAGTGTATCCTGAAGACTGGAATTGACATCCCCGATCTTCCGCCGGTTATCCATGAATGTCGCCTGCATTCTCTTGTTCTGTCCATAGGAGAAAACCAACATGAACACTACAAGAACTAAAAGTGGAATCGCAAGTCTCCAGTTGATCAGGAACAAAAATACAAACGATCCGACAATCTTAATCAGTGAAATAAATAAGTTCTCCGGTCCATGATGTGCAAACTCCGAGATATCGAAAAGATCTGATACCAGCTTACTCATCATCTGCCCGGAATTATTCTGGTCATAATATGAAAATGACAGTTTTTCATAGTGCTCAAAAAGCTGCTGCCTCATATCGCGTTCCATATTGGCTCCCATCATATGTCCCTGATAGCTTACATAATATTTACAAAGCGCCTGTAATATATAAATTGCAAGCAATCCTGCCCCAATCGGAAGCAAGGCATGCAGTATGTGATCTGCTGATTCTGTAAACAACGTCTTCGTAAGCGTACGTAAAATCTGTGGAAATGCGAGATCCACCAGACTTATGACTGCCGCACAGATCAGATCCAGAAAGAATACCGCCTTATACGGGGCATAATACCGAATGAATTTTTTCATTGTATGCATTGTATATTCCTACCTTTTCCTCTAAACTCAATCCTTTATATTATAAGATATCCCAGATGAATTTGAAACCATTAAACACCTTTATAAGAAATTTTCTCTATCTCATATACTCCAAGTAATTTCAAAAGCTCTGTATGCGGATATTCCTGATTTTTCTGATATACATCCACATAATTCATGGCCGCCCCGCCGTCCATATATGCCGGAAATAAGAATCCACATTCCGGTTCTCCCGGTTCGTAATCTCCACTTACCGGACAGATGGCACAGATTAAGTATTCAAACATTTCTTCAGATTCACCCTGACAGACATGATCTTTCCCTTTTGCCGGAATATCGTATCGGTCATGAAATACGAAAATGGCATAGTCTCCCTCTGACTGATATCGTTCACCAACAATTTCATAAAAAGTCTCCATCAGTGCATCATTTTTCAGACCGCACGCACGCATTCCCATTAACAGTTTCCACATACTGTCGCCTTTCGTCTTCTCATCGGAAAATGCATATTCTTTCAGATTTTTATTCGTATCTGCAAATGGAATGAATTTTGCTATCTGTAAATTTTTTTCTTTGTCATCCGGACTCAATTTCAAAAATCCGGTATTAAATGTTCCGTCTATATATCCATCCCGGTCCAGATATCCTCCGGCAATTCTTGTCATGGATGTTCGCTTTACTGTCATTCTTCTGGTCAGTGCCAGCATATCTTCTCTGTTAATCATTTTATTTTCCACCGCAATTAATCATTTAATTCTATTCTTACAAGATCCTGATGTGGATTGGTCTTCGCCAGCCCGATCTCCGATACCGTAACTTCCATCGGTACGAATTGTTCCTGCATAACTGCAAATGCTTCCTGCATCTGCTCTTTGGAAAGCTTCTTTCCCAGTGTGATATGAGGAAGCCACTGCATTGGCTGATAATACCGGCTCATCCTGACTTCCGGAATATTCTTTACCATATCATGTACCTGTTCGATCATATCTTCCAGATACAGATTCAGGACCGGTGTCACATACAGTACATATGGCAATAACACTCCGACAGAGACCAGCTGGATCTGTCCTTTTGTCAGATATCTCTCCAACTTTCCCATCACCTCTGTCAATTTATCTTCCTCCCTTGCCTCTACTGACATTATCGTCAGATGAGGAGGAACGTGATTGTCCGTCATAAAAGTATTTCCTGTCTTTTGTGCAATCTTATTAATATAATCGGAAATTATTTTATTGCTTTTATCATCAAAATACACCGATACCAGATACATTTTATCTTTCACCTCTTATTTCGAAGTTATTTTTTCATAATATAGTTTACAACGTATATTTTAAAATGTAAAATGCTTATGCTCGATAGTAAGATATAGTTAAAACATATATTCTTACCTCCATTTGTAACCTTTACGTATTTTCATTTGTATTATAAGTGAAAGGCCTTAAGAAATGAACATCTGTTTTCCCACTAACACCAAAAAGGAGTACTCATGAAACCAGCAACACAAGTTTTAATCGAACGATATCAAAAGCATCTGTATGCGATTGCATTTAATATATGCAGGAACCAACAAGATGCAGAAGATGTCGTTCAGGATACATTTATTCAGTATCACACATATAAAAAAGAGTTTGATACAGAAGAACATATCCGTGCCTGGCTGATCCGGGTTGCGATCAATAAAGCAAAGAATATCACCCGCTCATTCTGGCACAGAAATAAATGCAACTTAGAAGAATATATGGAAACATTAACCTTCGAAACACCGGAATCAGAAACTCTGTTTGACACAGTAATGAAACTTCCTGAAAAATACCGAATTGTCCTGCATCTCTTTTACTATGAAGATTATACAACACAAGAGATCAGTGATATCCTGCATCTTTCTGTCAGCAATGTAAAGACCCGGCTTTCCCGCGGACGTGCTCTTCTCAAAGAAACCTTAAAGGAGGAATGGAACGATGACGAATAAAGAAAAATACAAGCAGGCTTTTGATACACTTTCCGCCTCCGACAATTTTTCCCTGGAGGTAGATAAAATGAGTATCTTAAATAGAAAGCACAAATTAAAAACAATTGCCGCCACAGTTGCCACATGCCTGATCGTAACAGCCGGAACCGGAACAGCCTACGCTTCCGATCTTGGCGGAATTCAGCGGAAAGTCCAGCTCTGGATCCACGGAGATCAAACAACTGCCACTTTAAAGATCAGTTCTGATGGTTCTTATAATGGAACTTATGCCGATAAAGATGGCAAACAAAAAGAATTTGGCGGAGGCGGCGTTGCATTTAACCCGGATGGATCCGAGCGCAGCCTTACAGAAGAAGAAATTATGGAAGAACTAAATGCTCCGGATATAGAATATGAAAAAGATGGTTCCGTCATCCTGTATTACAAAAATCAGTCCATCGATATCACACACAAATTCAACAAAGATAATATCTGCTATGTGAAACTGGTTGATGGTGATGATTCTTTATATGTTACGGTGAAATACAATAATGGATGTGCTTATTCTCCTAATAAATATATTTCTCCGCTGGAGTTCAATTAACTTGCTCTTCCACCTGAAATACTTTATATTAATATACGGATTGCCCTCCGGCTGTCCGTATATTTTTTATACCAAAGTATGCAAGAAAAGCTGCCAATAACAGTTTTTCTGTACCCATTATTTATATAGAAAGGATTTTGTACATCATGACTGAACATACACATACCGACAAAACTTTACAGGGCAATGACAAGATTGAATCAGCCATTGCAGCTCTTCAACAGGAACCGTCTCAGGAAATGCTGGCTCACGTTCTGACGGTCATCCGCAGACGCATGAATGAACATGGCGAACTGATCATTGCAGTAGATCCCTCTTCCGCTGCCTCCGGCCTCCAGGTACAGGCAATCCAGACCGATGACGGCCGCAAATGGTGGGCGGCATTTACCAGCTTCGATGAAGAACTCAAAGGTTCCGGAAGCGTAATGTCTACATTTCTTACTGACATGAAACAGTTATTTAATTCTGCCATTACAGCTGATAACATTCAGGGCATCATCATCAATCCTTGGAACCGGACGATTATGTTGGATAAAGTACTATTGAGAATTATTTTAGGGGAGATTTCTATTTAATTCACTAAGCCAAATCCCCGAACCGTAATAAAAGATTACAGTTCTCCATTTAATTATTATGGCATGCGAAACCGCAGGAATAAACTTACAAGGTCCTATCCTGTGCATACGGACCTTGTAAGTTTATTCCGATCGGTGATAGCCGCCATAATGCATTAAATAGAAAATTAATTAAACCCGATCAGACGTCTTGCAACTGTATACGCCAGCGATGATATCTTACGTCCTGATTTTCCCGGAATATTCATAGTCTGTCCGAGAATTCCATAGCGGATCTTTATAAAACTGCGCAGATCTTTCTTCTTCAGATACCGCCATAATTCCTTTTTCTTCTCCAGATTTTCTTTATTCTTGGAACGGATACAAAGAATAGAAGAAACTGTCATCATGATTGCCAGATAATTCAACATATACTGTCTTAATTTCTTACTCCCGATGTTTTTCAACTGATACATATCAATCATTGTCTTTGTGACAAATATCTGCTGATCCAGCCTTTTGATCATTACTTTCTCATTAACCGACTGATCCTCGCGTCCGATAAAATATCTGTAAAAATCTACATCCATATAGTAAATCTTTCGCACATGTGGAAGTGGATAATATACATAAATATTGTCCACATAGAATGTATGCTTCGGCAGATGAAGCTGGATTAATTTCAACATATCGGTGCGATAGATAACTGAATGCATCAGAATATACTGATCCAGATGAAAATGTCCCATATCATCCCAACGGAAAATCTCATCCTGCGGCAGTACATTACGGTAATGGATTACTTTCTTGTGTGCTGCTCCAACTTTCTCATATACGTAGTTGGCAATCAGCATATCTAATTCCATGGCATCTTCTTCCATATGACGCAATACTTCCAGAATTTTATGAAGTGCATCTTCATCCACCCAGTCATCACTGTCTACAACCTTAAAATATTTGCCGGTGGCATGTGTCAGTCCTGAGTTTACAGCATCTCCATGTCCACCATTTTCCTTGTCTACTACTTTAACAATTGTAGGATATTTTTCCATATATTCGTGAGCAATCTCTGATGTTCTGTCTTTTGATCCGTCATTTACGATAATAATTTCAACGTCTTCTCCACCCGGAAGAATACTTTCTATCGCATGCGCCATATAGTCCTGTGAATTGTAACACGGAATGGCAAAAGAAATATATTTCATTCTTCTTTTCTCCTCTTTCTTCAAAATTGACTTCTATTAGTATAATCTATTTTCCTCTGTTTTCCAACAAAATCTTTGTAAAATCCCGTGTTCACAATTTGTTCATTTATCCTTCAAAATTCTTTCACTACTTTAACATTCTTTCTTCATAGGTCTTTTTTATACTATAATCATCAAAGAAATACAAAAGACATTATCTAGTATGTAAATACTATTTGGAATAAACTTTTTCATAATACATGCCGGGAATCGCGAAAGCGGTTACCCGGCATCCTCCCTTTTATGGAAAGATTCTACTTGTTTTTGTTGTCTGGCTGCATTTTTTTCAATATATTCCCCAATCTTTCTCTCTTCCAGAAGCCAATTCCCGTTAACATACCCGTGAGCATAATACCTGAACATAATATACTTTTACCATTTCTTTTGTTCATCTGTTCTTCTTTTAACTGCTCTTCTTTTTTTACCGCTTTCTCATTTCCATAAAAAATATATTTCTTTACAGGCTCTGTTATCTTCTGTAATAATGTTTTTTCCTGCTCTATCTGAAATCCAATCCGTGAGATCTGTTCATTGCCCGCAAGATCTTTTGCCTTTACTTCAACTTCATATGCTTTTGCTTCATCTACTTTACATTCATAAAGTCCCTTTTGCTTTTCACTCTTTTGCTTCGCTCCATTAATCTTAATGTATTCAATCTGATCTTCCGGATTTTCCGTTCGGATATAAAATTTTCTTTCCTTTTCATAGCTTTCTCCTTCTCTGATATTTTCAAATCTGATCACCGGCGGGGTATGATCAATTGTAAACCTTGCCTTTGCATCACTCTTATTGCCTGCAGAATCTACCGCTTCCACAACCAGTGTATGCATGCCTTCTTTTTCGATCTTCTCTCCCGGACGGTATACTGTATCATCTAATTTCATGGTGTACGTATAACTGGTAAAATCTTTGACCGATTCTCCGGCCGAATAATCCCATCGGAAGTATTTTAAATATTTTCCATCGAGTTCATCCACATGAACAATCACCGGATTTTCTTTGTCAATAATCACCTGTCGCTCCACCTGCTTTTCATGTCCTGCCATATCAGCTGCATTCATTCTCAGTTTATATATTCCGTCTTCTGTAAGTGTCTGACTACTTTCTTTTCTCATCTTTCCTGACTCATCCGACTTTCCTATCCGCCACTCTGTGATCTCTGTTTCTTCTTTTCTTCCGGTGATATCTTCCTTCGAAATATGTGCCTGCACAACCTGAAATATATTTTCCTCTTCTGCCAGATAGTTCACTTTAACCGGTTTACTGGTGATCATATAATCCTGCACTCCTTGTATAGCTGCCTCCGGAACATTCCTGTCAATATAGACCTTATCTGTCACTATCGTCTTATTTCCTGCAACATCTTTTACAATAAAAGTTACTGGAATTCCTTCACCATTCTTCGATTCTTCTTCCATTCGAAATTTTTCTGTTTCTTTATTGCTTTTTCCAATTACTTTTTCTCCTGTTTTACAGATAATTTCCGCAATCTGACTTCCATTTAGCCCATCGGAAGATTCTACCCGGACTTCCGCAATATCTTTGTGCCATATCTCCGAACCTCCTGTTATTTCATAATGTACTACAGGTTTACTGCTATCCAGCCAAAATTCTTTTTGACTTTCTGAATTTTCTACCCGGTGTCCTTTTTCATCTTCCATCCATATCTTCAATTCATTTCCGCCGTCTGTAAAATTCAATTGTTTCAACAGGAAGCTTTCATTTTGTCTGTCCAATATTCCTTCCTGCTGTTCATTATTTCCATTTTTGAAAAGATATCTTGTTGTCCCTCTTTTGCTCATATGCGCAATTCTTCCATCCGGACGATGAATATAGTATCCGTTTTCCCCATCTGGTTCGTTATATACAATCTGATAAGGTTTTATCGCTTCTTTTTCAGAGTCTTCTTCCGGATCTTTATCCTCTTTTTCAGAGTCTTTATCCGGATCCTTATTCTCATCCTTGTCTTCTTCCGGATTTTTATTCTCATCTTTGTCTTCTTCCGGATCCTTGTCTTCTTCCGGATTTTTATTCTCATCTTTGTCTTCTTCCGGATCTGTTTCTTTTTCTGCTTCTCTGTGATCTCCAGCCTCTGCCTGTACAATGCTTCCAACTGCTGACATATCTGCAAACTGTGAGCCTATGATCATTCCTGCTATTACAACCGTGATTGCTTTTTTTATCTTCCTACCCATACCTCTTCTCCTTCCATCTTGATCGCATATTCTTTCTGCAGCTTTTTAAATTCCTCCTGATCCGGCAGTTGTCCGTCATCTCTTACATACTCTTTGATCTTCATGGAACATTCTTCCCTGCTGACGGACGGATCTGCACACATGAATCGGATATGCATCAGTTTTAACTCCTGAGATTCCTTCAATTCTCCGATTCCCTGAATACAGATATCCATTGCCATATCGCACCTGCCTGCTGCTTCATATAATTGTGCAATTTTTTTATACAACATTTCTCTGTTTCCGTCCTCCTGCTCCATCTCCAATAGCTCTGTATATATCTTTGCCGCTTCCTCCTCTGTCTTCTTTTTTTCACAGGCGGCCGCCTGGTATTCTAACATTTCTTTTTTTACCGGATCATTCAGATAATCCGTCTGCATCCCCCTCTTTACCAGTTCTAATACCTTTTCTACACTGTCCTCGTCATCCAGAAGTCCATATCCTCTGATCAGGCACTGGATTTCCTGTTTTTGCTTCTCCTCGGATATCTTGCTCCTTTTTTTCCATACCTTTTCCAGATATGCAAGACTCTCTTTATATTTTCTTACATCTTCCGGACATTCCTGTTTTTCATATGCGCCGATCAACATTTTCAGATTCTCCGCAAGTTCTTTATTGGTCAGTTCATTCAGACAAATACGGCTTTTCTCCACATTCCCGACATTTAAGAAATACGCAAGTGCCAGTTCCAGATATTCTTCGTCCCGTTTCTCATTCTCCCGGTCGTCTGTGTGTAATTCTGTATTGGCATTGCTGGTTGCTTTCTGTTGTTCCTTTATGATTCCGTCAGGTGCATTTTTTCTTTGCTGTATCAACATATACCCTGCCGCCGCCACTGCAAATAATAATGTGATATATATCTTCCACCTGTATTTTCCTTTGTCCCCCGAACTTTCTTTATTTACTTTTTCTTTCCATTTTGGGATTTGTTTTTGAAGTTCTGATACGCTTTGATAATAAGATCCTTTTGTTCCTATTGTTTTTGAAATTATGTTCTGAAGTCTGTGCTCTTCCCACCGGTTCAGATGCGGTTCTGTTTCTGACGAAGCAAGGATATATTGAAATGTCTTTCCCAATCCATATATATCTAGCTCTTTACTGGCATTTTGATAATAATTTTCTTCCGGTGGAAGAAAATATTCCCGCATGTCCCTCCTTTGCATAAATACTACCTGTTTCCTGTTTGTCTCAGCTTTCATATCCAGAAAATAAACCCTGCCGTCCTCCGCCAGAATAATACTGTATGGATTCACATACTGATAGCATGGGTTCCCTCTGCATCTGTGGATCAGTTCCAGCTGTTCTGCGATTGCCTTTAACAACAGGAACAGTTCCTTCTTCTCCATGACCGGATGATACTTCAAATATCTGGCAAGTGTTCTTCCCTGTACATTTTCAGAACTGATATAACAGATCTGTCCATGTTCGATCAGACGCAGTACATCATAGCTTTCCTTTTGCTGCAATGCATTCCACCTCAATTCTATTCTTCAGTTTTTTTACAAATGGTAATTTTTTGAACCCTCACACAGGTTATAGAATCTTTATAGATTGATTAACCGAATCTATCTTGAAAATATAGAGTAAGCATATACTACCCGATTATTTTCAAAATTTCAAGACTTTTTTTACTTTTCATGCACTTTTTTATCGCAGAAGACCCGATGTCTCGATAAAAAAACGTCCCGACATGAGATGTCCTCATGACAAGACGTTCTTTTATCTTTCTCTCTTATTTTAAATTACTTATCTGTGGCTCAGTTCTTTCGGTGTATACAGATGTCTTGGAATTCCATCTACCATAACCGGTGATACATCTCCCTGGATCAACGGACGCACATATGAAATAAACTCATTTGTTACATAAGTGCCTTCTTTGTTTACCCAGCTTCTTGGAACCAGTTTCTCATCATTGGCAATCTTATGTACATCTTTCACTTCCGTTCCGCACTGATACGGATCATCGGACAGACGTTTTAAGACAACCATCTTTCCGGTATCTCCTTCGTCTGCTGCTTTTACTGCAGCTCCTCCAACCTGATATGCCTCCAGAATATCTACTCTTGAAGCCGCATGCGATGCAGCTCTCTGCAATGTACTTAATTCAATCGCACGTGTCTTACATCCGATCTCACCTGCAATATAACTCGCCAGATAAGATGCAGTTCCTGATAGCTGTTTATGTCCAAATGCATCCACAAAATCAATACTGTTGCCAAGTTCACATACATATGTACCATCTGCTGTACGGATCCCTTCTGATACCGCAACTACGATGGATGTCTTTTCCTGTAATAACTGCCTGATCTTTTCCCCGAATAACTGAAGATCAAATGGCAGCTCCGGCAGATAGATAAGATCCGGGCCTTCACAATCCTCTCCCTGTGACAGTGCTGCGGAACCAGTCAGCCATCCTGCATTTCTTCCCATAATCTCTACAATGGATACCACGCCCTTTTCATATTCCAGGCAGAAGCTGTCACGGATAATCTCTTTCATTGATGTTCCGATATATTTTGCCGCACTTCCATATCCCGGTGTATGATCCGTCAATGCAAGATCATTATCAATCGTCTTCGGGCATCCTATGAACCGGATGGAATGTCCAAACACAATTGCATAATCCGATAACTTTTTAATTGTGTCCATGGAATCATTTCCACCGATATAAATAAATGCTTCAATATCCAGTTTATCCAGAATTTCAAAAATCTTATCATATACTTCCCGGTTATCATGTATCTCCGGAAGTTTATACCGGCAGGAGCCTAAGAATGCAGCCGGTGTTCTCTTTAACAACTCTGCATCCAGCTCTGTCTTGATATGATCCGACAGGTCAATATATTTTTCCTTTAATAATCCCTGAATTCCATGAAGCATTCCGTACACTTTATTCGCTCCACGGTCTTTTGCTGTCCGGTATACACCGGCAAGACTCGCGTTGATCGCTGCAGTTGGTCCCCCAGATTGTCCTACTATTACATTTCCTTTCATTCGCTTGTTTCCTTCCTGTTTTTATTACATTTTGCTGTTGATTTAATATTAGTATATTTTAACATAAAAGTCTAGTAAATATTATATTTTTTATGCATTTTCACTATTTCAAATGAATAAAAAATCTCTTATCCTTCACATCTATACTTTATACAATAATATGAAAGACAAGAGATTTTATGACCAATTGATATTTATTCAGCTTTTACAGGATTGGAAACACTTACTTTATGATTGTACCACTTTCCTTTTGTTCCGATCAGTGCTAGATCAAATTCTTCGTCCAGTGCCGGCACCGGAACATCGAAACCATAGACTTCTTTCGGCTTACCATCTATACCTATTACAGCATTGCCATTTTCATCTGTTATGGTATCCGTCGTTGGCTGTAAAAGTTTCGCTCCTTTTTTCTTGGCATCTTTTATTGTACCAGGAAACAGATTTACAATATTTTTTGATACTAGACTGATATGAATCGTCATCTTTCCGTCTTTTACCGTCAATGTTCCCTTATCATCATATGCATCATTTACATGAAACATGGAACTATCCGTTTTAAACTCTGCTGTATAGGTTCCATCTTCAATCGGAGCTTTTGTCTCTTCCTTTTCTGCTGCTTTCTCTTTTTTCGCATCAGACTTCTGCTGTTCTGTCTTTTTGCTCTCTGACCCAGATGTCTTACTGTCATCTTTACTGCCACATCCTGTAAATACAGACACGGTCATCACTACCGCTAATGCAAGCGTCATCAGTCTTTTTCTTAACATTGTTCTCTCCCTTTAATATTTTTTTACTGTGCATCCATGGCTGCTTTTGTATGAGCTGCATATAACTGCTGGATTGCATCGATTTCTCCAAGACCTGCGATCTGTGTCTTCACACTGTCAAAGTTCTTAGATGCCTCGAACTGGCTCAGCCATGAATCATCATCATCTCCGGCCATGTCGTTGTTCGCATGATCACCTGCTACAACCATCAGTGGACGAAGAATGACATTCTTATATCCGGCATCTTTTACTTTTGCGATAACAGATTCACACGAAGTTTCCTCCGGTTCTCCTTCTACTGTTCCGATAAATACATTCTTATATCCCAGTGTTTCCATCTGTGTCTGCATCTGAGAATAGCTGATCTTTGCTTCATCTGATGTTCCGTGTCCCATGAATACAAATGCTGTACTGTCTGCTGCGGCTGCATCAAGGCTGTCATATTCTGCTGTCTTAACAGCTTCTGCTGTAATTGCTTCTGCTACTGCAGCTTTATCTGCATTGATCACTGTTGCATCTGATCCGACTTCTCCGAGAAGCGGCTCTGCGATCTTGACAGATTCAAATTTATCTTTGTAATTCTCCACTGCTTCTGTTAACTCTTTATATTCTGCACCATGCATTAAATGTGTTGGCTGTATAACCAGTTCCTTGACACCATTTTTTACGGCACGCTCTAAAGCCTGATCCACATTATCAATCTTCTCGCCATCTCTCGCCTGTACATGGTTAATGATGATCTGAGCTGTAAATGCTCTTCTTACAGACCAGTCCGGATTTGCTGCCTGGAGTGCTTTCTCTACTCCACCGATATCAGCTGCGCGGCTCGCATTAAAAGAAGTACCGAAACTTACTACCAAAAGTTCCTTTTCTCCGATATCATCTCCATTTAACGGATCATCCTGGGAAGCATCTCCTGTATCTCTTCCAAAGTAATCCGGATCTGCATTGTCTCCTTCTACCAGTTCTTTCTGCGCATCTGTCAATTTATCCCACGCTTCTTTTGCTGCTTTACACTGTTCATCCGTCTTGTCTGTTCTTTCCTGAACATAGATCGCATCAATCTTTTTTGCAACTGCATCCGCTGCTTTCTGATCTTCTTCTTTTGAAGAAGTCTCTGTCTTCTTGTTACTGCTGCTGTCAGAGCTGTCTGATTTTGCTCCACATCCGCCAAGTGCCGCTACACACATAGCTGCTGATAATAATAGTACTACCAGTTTCTTTTTCATTTCTTTCTACCTCCTGTTTTTTTGATTGTCAATACATGAGATACAAAAAAGCCTCCGCCAGGAGACGAAGACAACGAAAATAAAACTGTATTTTATCATATACAGTTCTGTGACCCATTTCGTACTGCCAATTCCTCGTGGCCTGAACTTTTCGTTCCTGTACTGCGAAAGGCAGGTCTCCCGGCTTATTGCTCTGACGCTTCTGCTCCCTTCCCGGTCATCCCAGTGAGTATATAGCTTCCGCTCGCAAAATACGGTGACGAGTTCGTACAGGATTCTCACCTGTTTCCCTTTTCACCAGTCAGATCATTCTTCCTATAAAATAATTCCCATGAATCATCCTTGATAACCTGACTGACACCTCACACAATCATAATTTAATTTACCTTGTAACCTTACCACAGTTGCACAATCTGTGTCAACACTGCCCTGAATGCCGTATACGAAACCATATATTAAAAATATGTTTCACCGGCCACATACTACTAAAATAACAACACAAAAACCCTCGTCCGACTTTATATCAAACAAGGGTTTCTTCTACGTGCGCGAGAAGATTCGAACTCCCGACCTTCTGGTCCGTAGCCAGACGCTCTATCCAGCTGAGCTACGCGCACATATTCAATTTATTGCTTCAGAAGCTTGTGTACCTCAGCAACGAAATTAAGTATAGCGCAATGTATTCCATCTGTCAACATCTTTTTTAAACTTTTTTTATTATTTTTTACCCGGGAGATTTCTTTCCTCTTTTTATAATGATGTTAAGGCAAAAAACCCCAACTATGATATAATCAATACATGTTTGTAAATATATCAGGAAACGAGGATTTCTTTATGACAATGACAAAAAAAGTTGCTGTAATCAATGATCTGTCCGGTCTTGGACGATGCTCCCTGACTGCCGCCATCTCTGTATTATCTGCGATGGGCATCCAGACCTGTCCGCTCCCGACAGCCATCTTAAGTTCTCAAACAGAATATCCAAGCTACTACTGCTATGATTTTACCGATAAGATGGATTATTTCCGTCAGGAATGGAAGAAACTCGGCACTTGCTTTTCCGGGATCTACACCGGTTACATTGCCAGTGTACCTCAGATTGAAGAGATTTTTCATTTTCTGGATACGTTCCAGACACCAGATACTTTTCTTCTGGTTGATCCTGTAATGGGCGATGACGGCATGACCTATGATATGTATACTTCCGAATTCCTGTCTGCCATGAAGGAACTGACCGCACGTGCAGATGTTATCACTCCAAATATTACAGAGTTCTGTCTGCTGACAGATATGGATTACAATACCCTGCAGAACTCCTCTTTGTCCCTGCATCAGCTCATTTCATGCCTCAAAGATGCAAGCCATACATTAACAGCAGAACGTGCGAAAAAGATCCTTATCACAGGAATTCGCTTTACTACAGATGATGGAATCCCTAAGATTGGGAATCTATTGTTAGACGGCTCTTCGCATTTTCTGTCGGCATTTCCCTGCTGCGATGGAAGCTATTCCGGTACCGGCGATCTCTTTGCCTCCTGTATCACAGGTGGACTTGCCCGCGGAACTTCCCTTACAGAAATGATGCATACTGCCGGATCTTTTCTCGAAAAAGCATTAGCCGATTCCGTAAAAGAACAGGTCCCTGTAAACGAAGGAGTTAACTTTGAAAAGTATTTATATCTCTTACATTAAGAAAAATCACCATATATCCCGATAAAATTTCTCTACTGAAATTTTCCTTTTGATATATGGTGATTTTCTTTCTATAATGATTCGTATCTTAAATTCATATTTCGTTACATAATTTCTGACAATCTAATCTGTGCTTCCACAGCTTCTGCCAGTAATTTATGATTTTCCGGATAATATCTTGTCGAAAATACATACTCTCCATCATTCACAAATACTTCTACCGATGATCTATCAGCCAGAATCCTCAGATCCTTCACTTCATCCACTTTCACATAACGCATGCTTCGTCCTGCAGATACAGAAGTCTTGTCCTGACTTAATCGAGTAGGAGGCGGTGACTAACCGCCGTCCTCTCACAGCACCGTACGTACCGTTCGGTATACGGCGCTTTCAATAGTTGACGTGCACAGACTGATAGGCTGTGGCTAAATCATAGAAGCCACTGTTTATCAGTCTTTCTTTTGTCATTGCCATGTTTATTGCAACTGTATGCGTTGCGAACCAATGTCCACGTCGGGTATTACCCGCTTGCATTGCCAAGTCTTCGGATACTCCCATCTTGATGAGGTTACGTGCCTTTGTCCTCGGTTTCTTCCACTGTTTCCATATACACATACGTATTCTGTGATAGAGCCATCCGTTGATGTCATCTATGTTGCTCTTCATACTTGCAATTCCGTAGTAGTTAAGCCATCCTCTTGCATATACTTTGATTTTCTCAAGGCTTGGCTTGATTGACTGACATCGCTTACGGGAAGATAACTCCTTCAGTCTGGACTTAAACTTCTTCCATGACTTCGGATGAACTCGGACATATATGCCTTTTCCGTTCCTTCCCAATGCAAAGCCAAGGAATTTAAAATTTCGGATTGCAAACACGCTGACTGTACGGCTCTTTTCTCGGTTGACTGTAAGTTTCAGCCTCTCCTCAAGATATTTTGTACTGCTTTCCAAGAGTCTCTCTGA
>ERZ894191.507-NODE-507-length-31492-cov-14.721125_pt1 | contig 31492 bp, 26 predicted proteins | sample MGYA00380282_ERZ894191 | MGnify/ENA primary metagenome ERZ894191 (study PRJEB32331, sample SAMN06328485) | human gut metagenome | biome: human gut microbiome; feature: stool | host: Homo sapiens | collected 2013-02-21 ...
CGCGCGACCTTGCCAAGGTCGAGACCGCGGGTTCGAGCCCCGTCTATCGCTCTTATAACGAAAAAGAGATATCCTTCATGGATATCTCTTTTTCGTTATAGGTAGGAATATCTGTCATATTTCCGCGTCCCCACACATATTATATATAAAACAACCACAGGAGGCGCATATGAGTGCAAAAACAAAAATCGTCGTTGTAAAAATGAAGCATGTCATTCTCACCGGAGTGCTCCTTGGCATACTGCTTCTTCTGATAATTTTCGCTGCTACATATTTCTTTTCAGGTGATGAGCCAAAGCCTGCAGTCGAAGAAACCGGCATGTATACACCGGGTGTGTACAATACATCTGTAGCGCTGGGTGGGGCGGCTATCGATGTGTCTGTGGCGGTGGACAGTAATAACATTAACTCCATAAGCCTTGAAAACATGACTGATTCGGTGGAAACCATGTATCCGCTTGTTGAGCCTGCGATGAACGAGCTCGTATCGCAGATTGTGCAAAATCAGTCCACCGATAATATTTCCTACGCAAACACAAGTCAGTACACCTCCAAAGTGCTGCTCGACGCAATTGATAACACACTCTCCAAAGCAAAAAACTCTGACAGCTCAAATACCGAAGAAAATGCAAAGACTGTATCTGAATCACAAAAAGAGCCCGGGGATTCTTCAAAAACTGAAAATACCTCGCAGTAACCTGCGAGGTATTTTAACTTAATCATATAAATCGTAAAATATATGTTATGTATCAAAAATATAATCTACTGCTCACTGTCTGCAGATAATCCCTGTAGATAATCACTGACTGCACTGATATCTGCATAATAGCAGTTCACCGGACGACTCTTCTCATAGTACTGATATCCGGAGTAACCGCCCCAGCCTACCAATGCGATTACAGCCGCAGCTGCAACAATTCGTGCTATAACACGCTTTACTTTATTTCTGGCATTTGTCTTTTTACGATTTGCCTTTTCATTCTTATATTTATCAACCTTTGCCTGACTCATTGCTTTTCTCCTTTAACTCAATGCAATAATTCTACTACATTTTGCGGGAGATATCAAGGCATTTCATCATAGCTTCAAAAACACTGCTTCTCATGCCCTTTTCCTCAAGCACACGCACAGCCTGGATAGTGGTTCCGGCCGGTGAGCACACCATATCCTTGAGCTCGCCCGGATGCTTTCCTGTCTCTAGAACCATTTTTGCGCTTCCAAGCACTGCCTGAGCCGCAAATGTATATGCCTGGCTCCTTGGCATGCCGCCTGCTACAGCCGCATCTGCCATGGCCTCGATAAACATAAACACATATGCCGGTGAGCTTCCGCTGACAGCTGTCACTACATCCATGAGCTTCTCGTCTATCATCTCAGCCTTTGAAAAGCCCGAGCACAAATCAAGCACTGTATCAAGCTCCGCCTGCGATACTCTTTCATTTGCACAGACTCCCATCATGCCCTCACCAACCATGGCAGGTGTATTTGGCATGGTACGTATAACCTTTAAGCTCTTTCCAAACATCTCGTCAAACCACGAAAGTGACTTGCCAGGTGCAATCGAAACAATGATTTCATCGTCACTAACAGTGTCCTTTATCTCTGCTATAACCTCCTCATAGTACTGTGGCTTTACTGCTAAAAACAGAATATCTGCAAACTCTGCTACGCTCTTATTGTCCGCTGTCAGCCTGATTCCAAGCTCTGCTGCATTCTTTTCTCTGGAGCTTTCGGTCTTTGCAGATGCAAGAATATCGCCTGCCTGTGCCTTGCCTGATGCCAGCACTCCGTGTATCATTGCCTTTCCCATGTTTCCACAACCTATGAAGCCTAATTTCTTACTCATATTATCCTCCTGCCGTAATCAATATATCTGACTATTCAAAGCATCCACAATCATGTTTAACAGTCAGTATTTTTGCAAACTATTTTAGCACACTTCATTCAATCATGCAAAATATCTTTTGACTCTCATATCATCTTATGCATCAAAACCTGAATGTACAGGCAGGCCTCTGTGCTCAACAGGAGTGGAAAAAACTATCTGTGTACTTGTCTTGCCGAATTTCTGCAGAGTGTTGATAAAGTCATCAAGCTCCTCCGTATTCAAAAACTCCACCTCTATAAGCATAGAATACTCTCCTGTCACACAATTGCACTCTATGACATTCTCCACACTCTCAATAAACGGATAAAACTCTTCCTTTTGTACAGGCTCCAGATCCAGATTGACAAAGGCCTTTATCTTATAGCCCAGATTAACCGAATCTACAGCGGCATGATAGCCCTTTATGATTCCCTTGCTCTCCAATCTCTCTATTCTGGCTGTTACAGCCGGTGATGACAAAAACACCTGTGCCGCTATCTCCTTTATCGCTATACGTGCATTTTCCTGCAGCAGCTCTACTATTTTCTCATCAATCATATCCAATGCATTCTTAGTCAATGTACCGCCTCCTAATCTCTCTTTTGTAAATGTGATTTTTCCAACAAAAAAGAGGGCGCAGATAACCTAATATCTGAACGCCCTCGTTCGCTTTACTTTTTTAATTAATTACTCTAAAAAAATAATATCATTAATCAATATTACTTGTCAAGATTAAGATCTGTAATCTCCGTTAATTTTTACATAATCATATGTAAGATCACAGCCCCATGCCTTGGCTGACACATCTCCCTGGTGTAAATCTATGTCGATGTAAATCTCATCCTCATGCAGTATCTTTGCTGCCTCCTCCTCTGAGAAGTCAACTCCGGCACCGTTCTCGCACACCTTGATGCTTCCTGCTGTTGAGCGCAGGTGAAGCTCCACCTTGTCTATATCAAAATCAGCCTCCGCATAGCCTATAGCACAAAGTATTCGTCCCCAGTTGGCATCCTCGCCAAACATAGCACACTTTAAAAGTGGTGAACGGATAACGCTCTTTGCCACAATAATTGCTGTATCAAGATCAGGCGCACCTGCGCATGTGCACTCTAACAGCTTTGAAGCGCCCTCTCCATCCTTTGCAAGCATTCTTGTAAGATTTGAAAGCACCTCGTACAGTGCATCCTTAAAGATCTGATAATCATCATTCTCTGTAGTAATAGGTGTGTTTCCTGCAAGGCCGTTTGCCATGATGCTTACCATATCATTGGTAGAGGTATCGCCGTCAATGCTTAAGCAGTTGTAGGTAACCTTTACAATCTCGCTCAGGGCCTTCTGGATGAGCTCCGATGAGATGGCAACATCTGATGTGATAAAGTTTAAGGTAGTAGCCATGTTCGGGTGAATCATGCCGCTTCCCTTTGCCATACCGCCTACTGTACACTCACAGTCTCCAAGCATGAACTTTACCGCATACTGCTTTGGAACGGTATCTGTAGTCATGATAGCGTTTACAGCCTTGTCGTTGCCGTCTGCCGAAAGTCCCTTTGCAAGCTCCTTTATATGGCTCTCGATAGGCTCAATAGGAAGCACCTGTCCAATAACTCCTGTAGATGCCACGATAACCTCGTTTGGATCAATCGAAAGCTCTGCTGCTGCAAGCTCGCACATTCTCTGAGCCTTCTCTACTCCGTCAGCATTGCAGGTGTTGGCGTTTTTGCTGTTGGCAATAACAGCCTTTGCCGTATGTCCTGATGCCTCAAGGTGTGCCTTTGTCACCTGAATAGGCGCGCCATTCACCTTGTTTGTTGTGTAAACAGCCGCTGCCTGACACTGTGTTTCTGAATAAACTAAAGCCAGGTCATTTTTGTTTTTGTCACTGTTTAATCCACAGTTTAATCCGTTTGCAACAAAGCCCTTTGCTGCACAGACGCCCTTTTTTACCTTTGTAAAACTCATTTGTATAATACCTCGATTCTTTTAATATGTCCTATCCCCAACATATCGTATTATTGATATATGAACGATAGACTGTAACATCCTCTCGTTACTCTATCTCTTTCATGACGCTCTTGTAAGCCGGACGGATAATCTTGTTCATGCCGACAATCTCCTCAAGCCTGTGGGCACTCCAGCCAACGATTCGCGCAATGGCAAAAAGAGGTGTGTAAAGCTCCATAGGAATACCAAGCATCTCATAAACAAAGCCGCTGTAGAAATCGACATTCGGAGAAACACCCTTAAAGATATGGCGCTTTTCAGCGATAATCTCAGGAGCCACCTTCTCTATTGTATTATAGAGGTTCATCTCATTATCTCTCTTCTTTGCAACTGAAAGCTTCTCCACATAGCCTCTGAATATACGCTCCCTCGGGTCAGAAAGTGAATACACCGCATGTCCCATTCCATAGATGAGTCCCTTGTGGTCAAACACCTCACCATCCATCATTTTTCTGAGGTATGCTCTCACCTCATCCTCATCATCCCAGTGCTTCACATGCGAACGGATGTCCCGCATCATCTCCATCACCTTGATATTGGCACCGCCGTGCTTTGGTCCCTTAAGGGATGACATGGCTGCCGCGATAGCAGAGTATGTATCTGTACCTGCCGATGTAACCACACGGGTGGTAAATGTAGAGTTGTTTCCACCGCCGTGCTCCATATGAAGAATAAGTGCCATATCAAGCACCCTTGCTTCAAGCTCTGTATATTGATTGTCAGCTCTGAGCATCCTAAGGAAGTTTTCAGCTGTCGAAAGCTTTAGATCCGGCCTGTGAATATACATGCTCTGATCATTTTCATAATGATTATACGCATGATAACCGTAAACTGCAAGCATCGGGAATATTGCAACAAGTGATAAGCACTGTCTGATATTGTTGTCGATGCCAGCCTTTGCTACAAGAGGATCATATGAAGCCAGTGTCAGTATACTTCTCGTCATGGAATTCATGATATCCTTTGACGGAGCCTTCATGATGACATCCCTCGTAAAATTGGTAGGAAGGGTTCTGCTTCTTCCTAAAACCTCTGTAAACTCAGCCAATTCACTCTCAGATGGCAGCTGCCCGAAAAGCAGCAGATAAGCAATTTTTTCAAAACCAAACTCACCGGGCTTGAGATTATTTGTAAGTGTCTTTACATTGTAGCCCCTGTACCACAATTGTCCGTCACATGGCACGCTACTGCCATCCTCGCCCGTCTTAAATGAAACAATCTCTGAAATATTCGTAAGACCTGTCAGAACTCCCTTTCCGTTTACATCCCTAAGTCCTCTGTTGACACCATATTCCCTGAAAAGACTATCTGAAATTGTGTCATTTTTAATACAGATATCCTGTTTTTTTGCAGCGTAATCCGCTAATAAATTATTGCTTTTTGTCATCCATTCACCCTTCCTTTTTATCTTTTAGAATATATTATATCCGTTTTCTTAGAAATTGGCAAACCCATTCATGAATCCGTAGCCAAAAATTTTATTTGGATAGTCGGTTTTTTCTTTTCTGCGGCAGTTTCTTACCATGACATTTTTTATATCCACTCCGTTTGCGAGCAAAACATTGCCTCTCACTATCATCCACTCCATGATGAGAGCCGCCACCGCTGCAGTGATTGCAGCAGCCGCCGATGTGCCACTTAGTGCTATATACATTCCTCTTAGATTTGCCCCTGTGATATCCACAGCCGGTGCTACGAGATCCGGCTTTATTCCACCATCTGCATCAAAGCCCCTTCCCGACTCTAAAAGTATTGCATCATTTAGGGAATTATAGCCGCCCGCCGTTATCACAAGCTTGGCATCCGAAGGCATGGTCAGCGTGGTATCAGGCTCCGAGACAATAAAGCTCACATCAGTATCAAGAAGTCCTGTCATCGGGAGCCACATATTAAAAACGCCTCCAATAGTACTAAGTGGAAATACCCTGATGGTCCACACTCCCTTCACCACCTTTTCAAAGCGGATAAATATAAGCAAATCCTTCGTCTGTCTGCCGGTCTGCCTGTAGTCAATAGTCACCTGTGTTCCTTCAAGCAGAAATGAGTATTCACCGCTGTCTATTCGCATTGGTACCCCGGCTGGATTTGATTGTCCGCTAGGCGATATGACAGAAAGCGTAAATAGCTCAGGGGAAAGTGCCCAGCATTCCAGATAAAAGCCATCCATATCCTGCTCAACATTTATCTCAATATCATCGACTGTATCTGTTATGCGCCCTTTATAATGATGCCTGCTGTTTGCCTCATTGCCCGCTGCCGCAACCACAGCCCTGCCTCTTTTTGCCGTGATATAGTCCAGATACTCTGAAAGGTCCTCAGCTCCCGTGTGGCTTCCGTTATTGCAGCCAAGCGCCATGCAAAAGACAGCCGGTGCTCCCTTTTGACCTGCAAACTCATCTGCAAAATGCACTGCTCTCATCACATCAACCTCCGAGTACACTATTTTACGATCCGGAATAAAGTAGAAATCATACAGCTTTTGAGGTGCCCTTTTCAGCTTTACGACAATAAGCTTAGCCTGTGGTGCCACCCCTACAAAATCATCCTGCGGTCTGTCATTGCCACATATCACGCTCGCCACAAACGTACCATGCCCATCCTCATCGCCCGGTATGCTCTCATATGGATTTTCCGATAAAATAGCAGCATTTATCTCATCCTCAGAATAAACCGTATCCGTATTCTGATCCCAGAGCACTGCAATCTTCGTCTTACCCTCAGGTGTCATAAAAGCCTCCTGCGCATAATTCACACCTGTGTCAATAACCACCACATACACACCATTTCCGTATAGTCCCGGAACAAACTCCCTTTGAAGCCTGAACACACCGCTCTTTACAAGTCCCTGCGTAGATAAAGGAGCAAGACACTTTGGAATAGCCGAATACGAATAAACTCCCACCAGAAGTGGTGGGAGTCTTTCGTAATCCTCATATGTCCATATCTCGTAATCATCGCCCAATGTCTCTATGATATCAGGAGCTATTACCGGTGGAATGAACTCCTTTTTTGATACTATGAACTGCATATTTTACCTCATATGATATAATATTTAGATATGAGGGTCAAAAGATATTTTGCCCCTCATATAATTATATTCTATAAATAAAAATATGCTACCATTAATATAAACAAAGCTTCGACCAAAATTTACTCGCGGCTTCCATGACATGTAAAATAAATCACCTGATAATCCTGCGAAAGCACCGCAAGCAGCCTTCTGCCTCGAGCAAGCTTCTCATCATCCAGATTCACAAACGGATCGTCAAGTATGAGGAACGGCTTCTCGAGCGGATACATCGCATCCACAAGCGCAAAACGCATACATATGCCTATCAGGTCCTTGTAGCCTGCCGACATGGTTCTCACATCGCGAAGCTGCCCCTGCTCCTTCATCCTTATTGAAATATTGGCATCCACCTGCCAGTCTCTGTCTGTATTTTCTGTCAGGATACCGAAGTACTTCTGGAAGCCATTGGAAATAGGCGCCATGTATCTGGCAGTAAACTGCTCCCTTGCCCTGGTCAGATAGTCTGATGTAAGCCCAAGTATCTCGTACTTATGCTTTTCCTCAGCCTGTATCTGCTTGCAGTTGCGATACTCCTGCTCCTTTTCATCCCTCATATCAAGCTGCTCCTGCAGATCATCCATCTGTCTGCCATACTGCACTAAGGATGCCCTGATTTCATCGAGGCTGCCTTCCACCTTTGAAATCATCTCATTGAGCTCATCAAGTGTATACGGACACTCATTTGGTGCAAGAAGCTTGTCCATATCGTTGTCATTCTCAAACTGCGTTTTCTTCTGAAGCGCACTGTCCATATTTTCCTTTGCAAAGCCGGCCTCTGCGAGCTGCTTTTTCATCTGTGAAAGTGTCTGTGTATATTCTGCAGCACTGTCATATCCATAGAGACTTAAATACTCATCAAGCGAAGCCTTTGCCTTCTCATAGTCAGCCTTTGTCTTGGCGCGCTTTCCTATCTGCTCGTTGAAACGACTGTAGTCATGAGCCTTTGTTCGAAGCTCATAAAGCTTCTCCTGATACTGCGATTCATCTGCTTCAATCGAAAAGCTGTCAAAAAACTGCGATACCTCATGCTCCATTGATGTAATGCCGCTTTGAATCTGCTCAAGCTGCTCCTTTAATTCCTGAATCGGTATCTCCTTCTGCTTTATATTTTCCTCACGCTCAGCCATAAGCCTGATGTATGCTCTCTGCTTTTTGTTGTTCAGACGGATTCCATAGACCATCATGACAACACCGCAAAGCGCCATAACGACTCCTGCTATGCCTACCACAAGAAACATGATTTCCTTCACATTGTACTTCTCATTCAGACTGAATACCGTGGCAACAGCCGCTGCCAAAAGACCGATAATCATAAGCACAATACCTGCAGGTACAAGCTTAGTCTTCTCAGGGGTCTCCGGTTCCTCCTCATCATCTGCCATCTTTGCAAGTGAGGTCATCTGCGAGAGCTTGAGCTCCATGTGGCTGTACTCATTCTTGACACTCTGGATGTTTGCAATCTTCTTTTGCATCTCATCAAGACCATCATCAGATGGCACACCATCCTTAAACATACCTGAAAGTGTATCTAAATACTGCTCCTCCTCAGGCGTAAAGCTCAGATTATCTTCTACAGCCTTTAAGCTTTCTAGTTCTCCGGCCTGCTTTGTCTTTTCCAAAAGCTCTGCCTCATCCGGTGCTTTGTCTCCAAAGACCGCCATTGCAGCATTGTAAATGCTCTCTTTCTCCTTTGCAACGGCACAAAGCTGCTCGTAGTTTTCACGAAGTGCCTGCTTTCTGCTGTCCTCAGATGCCACCTGAAGCGCCCTGCCGTACTCGGCTCTGATACCGGTAAGCTCCTTCTTCTGGGCAGTTTTCTCATCTATTTTCTGTGAAAGCTGTGCTGCCGCCTCATCCGCTGCCTGATACTTCTTAAGCTCCTGTTCCAAGGCTGTGAGTGTATTTACACGCTTTTTGATGGAGCCTGTGATACGGTTTGGGGACATCTTGTTCATCATGTCCTTAATGTCCGCTGTCGCCGACTCGAAGTTGTTGATGTCATTTGTATTTTCCGCCATATTGCCAAGCTTTGCGCTGATGCTGTCTGATGACGAAAACATGCAGTCTGCCTGTGCTATGTATATCGTTCTCTTGAATGAGCTGCGGTCGAGGTCAAAAAGCTCCTCTCCAAGCAGTGGTGAAAAATCATCACACTCAACCATGGTTGCAAGCCTGTATAAGTGAAAATCATCCTGCTTTTCTGTGAGGCCAAAGGTCCTTACAAGTCTGTACTCCACTCCATCGGCCTCAAAATCAAGCTCTCCACCATAAGTGCCGCCCTGCCATGGCTTATAGAGCTTTCTTTCCCTCTCAAAGGCGCCCGGCTCCTTTTTCGTATCAAAGCCGTACAGCATAGCCTTCAAAAAAGCCGCAAGTGTACTCTTTCCCCAGCCGTTTGGCTGGTTTATGACATTGACTCCATCATTGAAATTGATATTAAGATCGGACAGCTTTCCGAAGTTGTTTATGTGACAAGCTATTAACTTCAATTTCTAAATCTCCTCCCCGCTAAGCGCCGATATACCACACCTGATGACCTCAGACTTCTGCTCCTCGGTCATATCTGAGCCAAGCACCATCCGTATGAACTCACCCTTAAGTGATGCATCCTTTTCGTATTCACTGTAATTGATGAGAAGTCTTGTCTCATCATACACCTTTTCATAGTAGAAATATTCCTCGAACATATCCTTGAGGAAATCTGTGTTTATCTCACAATCCACGTCCACCTCACCTACAAGCACGAACTTTACCATGCTTCTCGATGAATATTCACTGTCCGAAATGGCTTTTTCCATCTTCACAGCCACATCCTGTGTGGTCATGGCTCCTGTCACATCCACATACAGCGTGTAGAGGCTCCTGTACGCAAACGGTACAAAGCTAAAGCCTGCCGTGAGCTTCTCATCATCTATATCAAGCACCACAAAGCCCTTTTGTCCACACTCATCAAAGCCTCTTCCCTCTAAGCAGCCGCTGTAGCAGTACATGCCACGGTTATCAAGCTGTCCGCTCTGATACTCATGCACATGACCGAGCGCGAGATAATCAATGCCCTTATTCTTAAGGTCGCCTGTGGAAATCTCATCACCGAGCTGTCCGTGGAGAGTGACAACGTTGTAATTGTCATTGTCGAGCACAAGAGAATTGTACATGGCAGCCTGGTTAGACTTGTCTATCTCAAGACCTGTTATTGTGATATTTCCATAGCTGTATGAGGTCCACTGATTAGAAAAAAGCTTAAGGTTTTCAGGGATTTCATCGAGCTTCGATATGAAATTGTCCGAGTCGTGATTACCCTTAAGATAATAGAAATCAATATCCGGATTTGACGTAATCGAATCCTTTACCAGATTTCTGGCAGTCGCTGACACATTTCTCGTGTCAAATAAATCGCCTGCTATGATAATCGCCTTTACATCGTTATTTTTGGCGTACTCTATCATCCTTGAATATGTACGCAGTATTTCCATTTTTCTCTCTTTTGCCTGCTCCTTTGACAGATTCGAGGTCATCTTCGAATCCAGATGCAGGTCTGCACAGTGGATAATTTTCATTTTTCCAATTCCTCTTGATATATGAACGTTTATAAATCATTACAGACTACACATAGATTCATTACGCATAGCCTGGTTGCATCATTTACAGCCAATTCACAATTTCATAATCATTTAACAATTAAACGTGCTGACTGTCTGCAAGCTCAGGTGTACCTCTCATCTGAATGAGCGGGCCACCCTTCTTCTCCACATAGTCCTTAGTGATTGTAACCGTGCCGATATTGTCATCCTTTGGTATCTCATACATGATATCGAGCATGAAATCCTCTATAATCGCACGAAGAGCTCTGGCTCCGACTTTCTTCTCCTTTGCCATCTTGGCGATGGCATAAAGCGCATCGTCATCAAACTCAAGCCTTACCTCATCCATCTCAAGGAGCTTCTGATACTGCTTGATAATGGCATTCTTTGGCTCCTTCAATATCTTTACAAGCATATCCTCAGTGAGCGCCTCAAGTGAGAACATGATTGGAAGTCGTCCGATAAACTCAGGAATCATTCCGAATTTACGGATATCATCAACAGTTGCCTGCATGAGCAGGTTTTCATCCCCATCATACTTGTCCTTCAAATCAGCCTTGAAGCCTATAGAAGCCTCCTTGTTCAGGCGCTCCTTTATGATATCCTCAAGTCCCGGGAAAGCACCTCCGCATATAAAGAGAATATTTCTCGTGTCAACTGTGGTCATCGGAACCATGGCATTCTTGCTGCTGGCACCAACCGGCACCTCAACCTCTGAGCCCTCTAAAAGCTTAAGCATACCCTGCTGCACGGACTCTCCGCTCACATCACGCTGGTTGGCATTTCTCTTCTTTGCAAGCTTGTCTATCTCATCTATAAAAATGATACCGTGCTCAGCTCTCTCCACGTCATTATCCGCAGCCGCAAGAAGCTTACTTACCACACTCTCGATATCGTCACCGATATATCCGGCCTCAGTAAGTGATGTGGCATCTGTTATGGCAAGTGGCACATCTAAAAGCTTTGCAAGAGTCTTTACAAGATATGTCTTTCCTGAACCTGTAGGTCCGATCATGAGCATATTTGATTTTTCAATCTCCACACCGTCGAAACTCTTTGAACTCTGCTTTGCAGTTGTCTTTTCTTCCTCTGCCTTGTGCTTATTGTCAGCCATGACACGCTTATAGTGGTTATATACTGCAACCGACATGACCTTCTTTGCATGCTCCTGACCTACCACATAGTCATCAAGACTTGCCTTGATCCTATGCGGTGCAGGAATTGAGTGAATATCAAGAATCGGCTCGACCTTTTTCTCTTCCTTTGGTTTTTTCTTCTTAAGCTTCTGGCTGTTTGGTATGCCTCCTGTCAGATCTGACAAATTTATCATGCTGATATTAGGCATATTGCCAAAATCCATATTGCTTATATTTCCCAGATTTCCGAAATTGCCAAAATTACCGTTGCTCATGGAGTCAAAGGTCTTTTGCATACAATCGTTGCAGATGCACAGATTTGGCTGGATATGTATCATCTTGCCTGCCACGCTCTCCGGTCTGCGGCAGATATAGCAGACATCCTCGTAGTCGTTTGACTTGTTATCGTTTGTATTATCTATGTTATTTGTAGTTTCTTCATTATTATCCTGAATATTGTCAGGTACTTCCTTGAAATCATCATTATTCATAGGTGAATTACCGCCTTTGTATCATTTGGCTGCTTTATCAGCCATTTAACTATTATACACTACTGAATAAATGCGTGCAAGCAAGCTGAGGCGCTTTTGAAAAAAAAGAACCGACAGATCAAAAGACCTGCCGGATCCATTTTCTTAATATCTATGATAACAGCTCCATAAGAAGCTTATTGACAACAGCAGGATTTGCCTTGCCCTTTGTAGCCTTCATAGTCTGACCTACAAGTGCTCCGATGGCTTTCTTCTTGCCATTGTGGTAATCCTCCACTGCCTGTGGATTTGCATCGATGACAGCCTGGATTGTGGCTTTAAGCTCACCCTCATCATTCATGCTCTTAAGACCGTTCTCCTCGACATACTGCTCAGGGTCAATATCATCCGAGAATATTTTCTCAAATACTTCCTTGGCAACAGATGAGTTGATCGTGCCTGCATCCACCAGATCTACAAGCTTTGCAAGGTTTACAGGTGAGAATTTTATCTCATCTGCATCCATGTCGTTATCCTTTAACAGTCGCATTGTCTCAACCATCAGCCAGTTTGAAACCTTCTTCGGCTTGCCGCAGAGCTTTGTGGCAGCCTCAAATATGTCTGCCATATGCTTTGACTCTGTGAGAATCTTTGCATCATACTCAGGGATGTCGTATTCCTTCTTGTAGCGTGCAAGCTTCTGTGGACGAAGCTCAGGCTGCTTTGCCTTTATCTGTGCAATCCATTCATCGGATACGACGATTGGCACAAGGTCAGGCTCAGGGAAATATCTGTAGTCCTGTGCATCCTCTTTTGAACGCATGGCATGTGATGATTCCTTATTGTCATCCCATCTACGTGTCTCCTGTACTACCTTTCTGCCCATCTCAAGAAGCTCTATCTGGCGCTCACGCTCGCCTTCTATGGCATGTGCAATAGCCTTGAAAGAGTTAAGGTTTTTCATCTCAGTACGTGTACCAAACTTCTTTGCGCCCACCTCTCTGACTGAGATGTTGACATCGGCACGCATTGAGCCCTCATTCAATTTACAGTCAGATGCTCCGAGATACTGGATGGTCTGACGCAGAGTCTCAAGGTATGCGATAACCTCCTCAGCTGAGCGCATATCAGGCTCTGATACTATCTCTATAAGAGGTACTCCGGAACGATTGTAATCTACGATAGATACGTCCTCCCACTCGTCATGAACGAGCTTTCCGGCATCCTCCTCCATGTGGATTTCATGGATTCTGACGTTTTTCTTACCGTTTGCTGTCTCTATCTCCACTGAACCATTGCGGCAGATTGGCAGATAAAGCTGTGATATCTGATAGTTCTGTGGATTATCAGGATAGAAATAGTTCTTTCTGTCAAATTTGCTGTACTGTGTGATGGTACAGTTGGTGGCAAGTCCTACTGCCACTGCGTACTCTACAACCTGCTTGTTTAAAACAGGAAGTGAGCCCGGCTGTCCTGTGCAGACGGGACATGTATGTGTATTTGGTGCGCCTCCGAATGCTGTGGAGCAGGCGCAAAAGATCTTTGTTTTTGTAGCTAACTCTACATGGACCTCAAGTCCGATGACTGTCTCATAGTTTTTCATATCCTTTTTGCCTCCTTCCTACTGTGCGCATACCGCTTCTTTGTCTGCTGTATTTTTCTCTGCGTATTCTAACGCTATATTGCTGTGCTTGTATTCACGTGTCTTTTCAAAGCTGTAGGCTGCACGGATGATATTCTTCTCCTTAAAGCAGTCTCCGATGAGCTGTAATCCGATTGGAAGTCCGTTTTTGTCCATGCCGCACGGAAGCGATATTCCCGGAAGACCTGCAAGGTTTACAGATATGGTGTAGATATCACCGAGGTACATCTGGATTGGATCACTTAAGCTCTCTCCAAGCTTTGGAGCTGTGGTTGGTGCTGCCGGTCCGAGTATCACATCATATTTGGCAAAAGCATCATCAAAGGCTTTCTTGATAAGTGCCTTTACCCTTAATGCTTTTAAGTAATATGCATCATAATATCCTGATGAGAGTACAAAGGAGCCGAGCATGATTCTCCTCTTCACCTCAGGTCCAAAGCCCTCAGAACGCGATTTCTTGTACATGTTGTGAAGGTCTGTGTACTCTTTGGTACGGTATCCGTATTTTACACCGTCAAATCTGGCGAGGTTTGAGCTTGCCTCTGCGCAGGCGATTACATAGTAGGCAGGAATCGCGTACTCTACAAGTCCAAGGTCAAATTCCTCTACGATAGCTCCTTTTTCTTTTAAAACATCTGCAGCTGCAAGAATAGCCGATTTTACTTCAGGATCAAGGCCGTCACCGAAATAATCCTTTGGAATACCGATTTTCATACCCTTTACGTCATCAATAAGAGCCTCTGTAAACTTCAAATCATCTCTGTTTACTGATGTCGAATCCTTCTTATCATATGAAGCAATTGTCTCAAGTATTGTGGCACAATCTGTGACATCCTTTGCGATAGGTCCAATCTGGTCAAGCGATGAGCCATAGGCAATGAGTCCATATCGTGAAACTGTGCCGTAGGTTGGCTTGATTCCTGTCACACCACAGAAGGAGCTTGGCTGTCTGATTGATCCGCCTGTATCTGAACCGAGTGCAAACGGTACCTCCTCTGCTGCAACTGCTGCACAGCTTCCGCCTGACGAACCACCCGGTACATGCTCTGTATCCCATGGGTTTTTTGTTGCGCCGAATGCAGAAGTCTCTGTTGTGCTTCCCATGGCAAACTCATCCATGTTGGTTTTTCCAACGATGACACAGCCTGCATCCTCAAGGCGCTTAACAGCCTCCGCTGTGTAGGTCGGGATGAAATTATAGAGTATCTTTGATGAACATGTAGTGAGAAGCCCCTCTGTACACATGTTATCCTTTATGGCTACAGGCACACCCGCAAGCGGATTCTTAAGCTCTCCCGCATCAATTTTTGCCTGAACCTCTGCTGCTTTTTTGAGTGCACCCTCTTCGTCTATTGTGACAAAGCTGTTTATCTTTTCTTCTTTTGCTTTTATAGAAGCAATGGCAGCCTTTACAGCCTCTTCCACTGTAACTTCCTTTGCCTGTATTTTCTTGCCGAGTTCCACGGCAGTTAAAGACATTAAATCCATTTTTCTCCTCCTTGCCGTTATTCGCCGATTGTCTTTGGTACCTTGAATCCGCCGTCCTTCTTGACCGGTGCATTGGCAAGTGTGGCTTCACTTCCGTCACCGTTTGTGACAACATCATCTCTGAATACATTGTTTACAGGGAATACGTGGCTCATTGGCTCAATTCCCGCAGTATCAAGCTCCTCGAGCTTGTCGATATAATCAAGCATATCTGCCATATCCTTCTTTGCAGCCTCTGCCTCCTCCGGTGAAAGCTCAAGCTTTGCAAGGATTCCGACATACTCCATAGTCTCATCTGAGATTACGTTTCTCATGACTCCGTCCTCGCCCATCACCTTTGTGGTAACAGCCTGCTGCTCAGGAGTTTCCTCCTCAGGCTCCTCGTCAAGCGTAGCACTTCTGACCTTTGCATATACCGCTTCATCGCATATACCCTGATTGTTGAAGCCTGCATGGCGGAGAGTACCCTCATAATCCATGCCTGCGGCAGCCATCACCTTGCCGGAATTTGGATTTTCAGTATCATGTCTGGCCCATACACGTCCGGCACCAACCTCATTGATGAAAAATCTGATGATAGCAGTGAGTGCCTCTGTCATGTAGCCATTATTCCAGAAACGCTTTCCGATACAATAACCGATTTCAACCGACTCAACTCTCTCATCAGTTTTAATTACACTTATAGTTCCGATAGGCTGCTCGAGATCATTAAGCTCAATAGCCCACTGATAAAAATCTTTTTCGTCATACTTAGATATCCATTCCTTTAAAATAGTCTCTGTAGTATCAACACTCTCATGTGCCGGCCATGTAAGATATTTGGTCACTTCCGGGTCATTTGCCCAGTTGTAAAACATGTTCTCGGCATCTTCTATTTCAAATCTTCGAAGAGTAAGCCGCTCTGTGGCGATTTCTCTCGTTCCTAAATGATTCATATGTAATCCTTTCTTTTTCCTGATATTTTTCCTGACATATGCCAAAATCTATCCTGGGTGCGCATCAACAGCCTGCAGAGCATGGGTGTATATATATTGTGAAGACAAATTTTTAACAGTTCCGACACTCACAGCCTGTAATACTTCACAACATACATCCTGCCAACAAGCTATCCGCATAAAATGTCGGAACAAGCTTAAAAATTTTCTGAGCAAAATATATACACACATGCCACCACACAGCCTGCATGCGCACCCGTCACCCCCCTAGAAGCTAAATTCTATGGCTCCAGTCTGCTAAGATCACGAGGAAACAGCGTTGCTTCACGCACATTGTCCTCTCCGATAAGCTGCATTGTAAGTCTCTCAAGTCCTATTCCAAGACCTCCATGTGGCGGCATGCCGTGCTTGAAGGCTGAAAGATAGCTCTCCATACCCTCTGTCTCCATGCCACGCTTTGCGATTTTTTCCATAAGCTTGTTGTAGTCGTGGATTCGCTGGCCGCCTGTTGTGATTTCAAGGCCTCTGAAAAGCAGGTCAAAGCTTAAGGTGTATGTCTCGTCTGCCGGATCATCCATGGCATAGAACGGTCTCTTCTTTGAAGGATAATGTGTGACAAATACAAAATCACTGCCATACTCTTCCTTGAAGTACTGTCCGATAAGTACCTCCTCCTCCGGCTCTAAGTCGAATGGGTTTCTGAACTGTCTGTTATATTTTTCTGCGACACGCTGCTTTGCCTCGTCAAATCTGACTCTTGGTATGCTTGTCACATCAGGCAGCTTAATCTTTAAAAGCTCAAGCTCCTTGGCGTATGAGGTCTTTAAAAGCTCCATGGTGTACTGCAAAAAGCCGGTCTCCATCTCCATGATATCCTCGAAGCCGTCAATGTAGCCCATCTCGAAATCGAGTGATGTATACTCATTCAGATGTCTCTTTGTATTGTGCTTTTCTGCTCTGAAAACAGGTGCAGTCTCAAATACCCTGTCAAAGACACCTACCATCATCTGCTTGTAAAACTGCGGGCTCTGCTGTAATATAGCCGGTCTGTGGAAATATTCAAGCTTGAAGAGGTTGGCACCTCCCTCGGCTGACTTTGCGCCAAGCTTTGGCGTATGAATCTCTGTAAATCCATTATTATAAAGGAAATCCCTAAAGCCCCTTGTGATACCCTCCTGTATACGGAACGTAGCACGCTCTCTTGGATTTCTGAGTGCCACTGCCCTGTTATTGAGCTTTGCCTCAAGCGAAGTATTCAGTTTCCATTTGTTGATCTGAAGCGGCATAGGCTCCGCCGGCTCAGATAAAATTGTGATAGTGTCAAGACGAAGCTCGAAGCCGTTTGGAGAACGGTCATCACTCTTGTATGTGCCGCATACCTCCACGGTATCTGCTTCCTTTAGATCATCGACGCTAAACTGGGATTTGCCCGGCTCGTATACACACTGTATGAGTCCGTCCCTGCGTCTTAAGACGATGAATGCAACCTCACCCATATCTCTTATGGTGTGAATTGCACCCTTTACTTTGATGTTTTTGCCCTCGTAGTCGCCTGCAAGAATTTCTGCGATACCGAGGTCTTCCTTTTGAACTGCTCCTGTTAAGAATTCCATATTTTTGTGCTCCTTTGATTTTTTAAGCGGGACGGAAAAAAGCCCCGGAGCATATCAAATTAATGAAATGCTCCGGGGCGAAAATTCTAAAAATATTCCGCGGTACCACCCGCTTTGAGAAATAGGACTGTACCTGTTTCTCCACTCTTATCCGTAACGTGGATGAATCGTATCTGCCTACTTTTGATATATAAAAAGCTTAATTCACATACTATAAACCTATCTATGCAATAAACCATATCAATCGTTCAACAAATCTGCTCCGGTAGTGTTCCTGCAATCAGCTCTTCCAAACAGCGCTCTCAGTCGGTGACGCTGTATTCCTGTCGGTGTCTGGTGATCCAAGTCTCCTTCAACGCATTTATTGTTCTTTTGTTGTTTAACGTTATAACACAATAAACTTATTATTTCAACCCATCATAGCCAAAACTTAAGAAAATAAAGTATAGGAATATATTATAGTTTTTCTTAATTGTGGTTATAACAGAGCCTTCTTTTGCAACAATTATTAAATAAATTTAGGCCATTCCCTATTGCCTTTATTGAATTCGTATTGTAGAGTATATCTGGTATATGAATTAATAATAATGAGGCAGGTAACACTTATGAAAAAACTATTATTTTTTGATATAGACGGCACTCTCGTTGATTTCGGCAATAGCACAATGAGCCCATCAACCGCTGATGCTCTAATAAACGCAAAGCAAAACGGTCACATGATTTTTCTTTGCACAGGACGTAGTTACAATCAGATTTATCCATCATTAAAAGCCTTTGATTTTGACGGCGTGGTGGCTGCTGCCGGCGGCTATGTCACTGTGGGTGATAAGGTAATTGCACATCATGTCTATGGGCAGAATCTGTTACAGAAGGTTCTTGACACTGTTGGTGACAACAACACAGGACTTATCTTCCAGACAAAGGATAAAAGCATCACCAACCACAAGTGGGCCGACAAATTCATATCAGCATTCTCAAAGCAGTTTGACATGCATGTGATACAGGACAACCCGACATTTAAGGATATCGTAATTGATGATGAATTATCAAGCTTTTCTAATCGATACGCTGATGTTGAAAGCACCATCTACTGCAATTGCAACTACCACATTGATGATTTAAGAAAGCTCCTCGGCGATGAGTTTGTTGTAACCCTGAGCAGCTTTAAAGAGCCTGAACCTTACAGCGGTGAGATTACATTGCGCGGTGTCAACAAAGCAACCGGCATACGTGATGTGGTAGAGTTCCTTCACATGAGTCAGGCTGATACAATAGGCTTTGGCGATGGTCAGAATGATTTTGATATGCTGCGCTACTGTGATGTCGGTGTTGCCATGGGCAATTCCAGCGATGAAGTCAAGGCTGTTGCCGATATAGTGACAGACGATATCAAAGAGGATGGGCTTAAAAATGCCATGGTGCATCTTGGACTTGTCTAAAAATGCACCATGGCATACTCTATGCCTCAATATTCATAAATCTGTCCCACTCGCACTCGTCTTTTGATGCCGATACAATCAAGGTGTACGAGCGCTCATCTGTTCCATCGAATACGAAGGTATAATTTTCATTCTCCTTCTCGATTAAATAAGCGTATCCGTCAAGAAAATTGTTGAAGGTGTCGATATAATCCGCCTCCTCTATCTCCTCGTCAGCCGTGGTGCTCTTTAGGTTGCCATCGGCATCATATGTCTTAAAGCCCTCGCGTATGAATGAAATAATATTTGCATCTGAAAGCTTTAATATAAGGCCGTTTGTCCTCATATCACGGATATCTCTGTTTTTAGAATTATCTGCCTTTATGATTACGTTGTCAAGGCATATTTTGAAGGTGCCAAAGCTCATCATGATATCGCTCACATGCACATCCGAAAATTTGAAATGTGTAAACTCGTTTTCTGTCCTGAATTTCATCTGTTATCCTCCGTATATACTCATGCCGATATTTTATCAGATAATTTTGCTTTGGGCAACTTGCATTTTATAATGTGCCGTACAGCTCAAGTGTATGGCCTACACTGCCTGCACCTATAAAATAATAGTCGCTTTGAGTGTCACCGTCTGCAAAGATATACTGTCCGTACATCTTTATATTGCAAAAGAGTGCTGTGCGGCTTGATGCAGTAGCGATTCCATATCCCTTGTTTGACACGACAAGCGGCAGCCTCTGCTGTCTGCCTCCGAACGAAATATATCTGGCTTTGTTTGTCAAATCAGTAAGGTCTGTTGCAAGTATTCCCTTGGATTTGAGCTTTTCCGATTTATCCCAGTCAAAAAATGTGTAGCACTCGCCATTATTTAAAAGCCTTGGCTCTGTGGCATTTTCACTTACAAGGAGATTTCTGTCGGCATCAAAATACTGTATGGCTCCGTTTTTCTTTTCTATCCTTAGTATCAGCTTCTCCGTTTGAATTTCAATAAGCGATTTGGATTCCTTTGCCACCCATTTGAAGGCTGTATCAGCCTTTTGCTTCCAATAGTTTTTGTGCGGCTTCACTCCAATTCCTTTTACAAAGATTACGCGTACTATCTCCGGTGTTATTGGTATCACATAAAGTGTGCCGTCCGCTGTGGCGATTTCAACATGCGATTTACCTTTTTTGAGCCATTTTACCGCAAACTTGCCCTTTGAATGTCCCTTTACATGAAGTATATCGTTGTCCGGAATTGAGCCATATGCGTATGGGGAGGGATTTAGAGGGAGGCTACTCTTTTTTGCAGCCTTACTTACTTCCTTAATCTTAATTTTATTCGCCATATCTGTAGCAGTACATTGTGTTTGATTTTCCCTGTCTTTTTTTACAAATGCAGATAAATCAAGCTTCTCATTTTCAGCCTTATTTGTCAACTGCTCAGGCTTTAATGCAATGCGCGACGGACCAAAATACTCTCTTTCATCCATATCGCGTCTGCCATCAACACGCTTTTGCTCTTCTATTTCTTTTTCTGTCAGTTGCTGCTTTTCATATTCCTTTGCCTTAGTGAGCGGCTCTGCAGAAAACTCCTTCTGATGCCTGTTGGAAGGAGCAGGGTCTGCAATAAGCGGTGTCAGCCTGCCCCGGTGGAATACAGCAAGCTCATGAAGTGCACGGGTAGCCGCAACGTACAAAAGCTTCACATGACTATCATCAGCCGGATATTTTCTCTCTGATGGGTCAAACAGCAATACAGCATCAAACTCAAGTCCCTTTGTATACGCGACCGGAAGTACCATGACTCCTGCACCAAACTGTGCAGTTTCAATATCATCATCTGCTATTTCTATATGTTTTTTAAGCTCAGCAGACACCTTGAGAGCCTCTGCCTCATCACGGCACACGACAGCTATCGTCTCATAGCCTTCACTCTGCCAGCCTTTTATCGTGTCAACCGATGCCGAAATCAGTGTGCGCACATTGTCATACTCCTCTATGCGCACTGCGTTTCCATGCCTGATAATAGGCTCCACCGGATAGATTGCAAAATCTCCATGGCGCAGTATCTCTGTTGCAAATTCTGAAATCTCAACAGTATTTCTGTAGCTCTTTCGAAGCAGACCGAATGCGTCATATGTGCCTGTGAGTATCAGCTTTTTCAAGTCCTCCCAGTCATTTAAGCCATACTCAAAATGTATATTCTGCGAGGTATCGCCCATGATAGTGTATGTGCAGTTTCTGAGGCAGTAATGCAGACAGCAGTATGCCATCATGCCAAAATCCTGTGCCTCATCAATAACCACATGACTCGCCTCACGAACCGGATCTGTCTCCTTTATGCGCTTATAAATATACGCAAGCGCTGCCAGATCATACACATCAAATGAGTCCTTTGGAATATCTATATCATATTCCTTCTCCTTCTGACTAAGCAGAAAATCCCTGTAAAAATCATACACAGAGCCTTTCCAGTCATCCTTACCGAAATAGGTTTTGTATTTTTTATCAAGCTTTCTGCGCTCCTTTGCAGGGAACTTCACTACCTTACCGAGAACCTCATTTTCATACTTCGAGTAAATTATCTCATTTAACATGAGGATTTTACTCTGCATGGAAAGAAGCGGATTATCATGCAGATAAGTGTCTATCAGCACCTTTCCCACAAGCAGATTGCCTGTTTTTTCCATGTAGACTTCATCTCTTGGAATACACTTTTCCTCGTAATCTAAGCAGAATTTTTCAAGAGCTTCAAACCATTCTTTACTGCCCTTTATGCTGTTTCTACTGTCATTTTTGCTGACTTCATGTATGCTGTACTTTTTGTCATCCCAATCCTCGTACAAAAGCCTTGTAAAAAGCTGCTCCATAGTCATCTGTTTTATGCCGTACACATCAAGCTCCGGAAGCACGCTTGTAATATAGTTCAACAAAATGTGGTTACTGCCTATAATGTAGAAATCCTCCGGTCTGAAATCATCAGCATAATTATATAAAATGTACGATATCCTGTGCATTGCAACTGTTGTCTTTCCTGAGCCTGCAACTCCCTGCACAATGATATTCGTCTTTGGCGAACGGCGGATAATAAGGTTTTGCTCCTTTTGGATTGTCGCGATAATCTCTCCGAGAACTGCCTTTTTATTCTTAGCCAGATACTTTGTCAGAAGCTCATCATTTGCTACAACATCTGAATCAAAAAAGTCGATGAGCTTATCCTCTGCAATCTCATAGGTGCGCTTTCTGTTTAAATCAATCTCAAAAGTACCCTCTGAGCTCACCGTGTACTTACATAGTCCAAGACTGCTCTCATAATATACGGATGCAATCGGTGCTCTCCAGTCAATGACCACAGGCTCTGATGCATTCTTTGCAATACCGACTCTGCCTATATAGTAGGACTCCTGTGACTTCTGACGCGGATCCTTAAAATCTATTCTGCCAAAATACGGCTTTTTCCGCGCCTTTTCACATCTTACGATATTTCTCTCGTTCTCATGAAGCTGCGCTGTCGCATTGTTCCACAGGGCAAGTCCCTCCTTGTCCTGTGCCTCGTAGACATCTCTTAAATCCTCTAAATCATCTGTCAGCTTTTTTACCGATTCCTTTGCACGATCCAGATTATCCTGTGCAATGCCTATGATATTTTGAAGCTGTCTCTGCTCGTCTTTTAATGAAATTCCCGGTAAATCATTTTCTGTGCCCATCATGCCTCCACGACTTATATATGCTGTGATTATACTATACTTTTAATTTCATCTATCCTGTCAACACAGGCAAAAAGCATCTTTTTCAGCTCCTCATCAGGCTGTGTCAAATCCGGCACCATGACAACCTTACAGCCTGCAGAATATGCACTTTTGACACCATTTGGCGAATCCTCTACCGCCATGCACTCCTCAGGTGCCAGCTTAAGCTCGCTGCATGCAAACTCATACACATCAGGTGCCGGCTTTCCATGCTCCACCATAGGTGCACAGATGATCTTGTCAAAATATCCGTAGAGCCCTATCTTTTTAAGATATTTCTCAGCTCTTTCTATATCATTCGCTGTGGAAATCGCTCTGTGAATGCCTTTTTCCTTCAGAAATGTAAGTATCTCAACTGCACCGGGCTTAAGCTCAATACCCACCTTTTCCAGATGCTCCTCCATGATTTTGCGACGGTAAGCCCTGATTTTATTATAATCCATATCCGGATCATGAAACATATCCTTAAGATGCTGCGGTGCATACGGCTGCCCGAGGCTTCGCATTGAAAGCGCCTGCTCATCTGTCATCTCGTAGCCGAATTGCTTAAGTGCCATCGGCCAGAAAATACGATAATATTTCTCCGTATCTATGAGTGTTCCGTCCATGTCAAATATTACTGCTTTTACCATTGGTTCTCCTTACGTTCTGTCAGGCTTTACTATGCTTCACCTGTTAATTTTACCACGGTCATATCATGATGCATTGCCTTTATCACTGGGCCAAACATGTCCTTTGTCTTTATCCTGAGGCTGGAGGTATTTATGCATGGATGACATCCAACCCACTCACCTTTTAGCACATCCTCATCCACCAGAAGCCTGACCGCATTGTCATGGTCGTTCATCAGTCCCATCACACTGACTGAGCCCGGTGTGATATCCAGATATTTTTCCATATCCTGCGGACTTGCAAACGAAAGTCTCGCACTGCCTATCTGATGCGAGAGTTCTTTGGTCTTAAAGGTCTTGTCTCCCGGTATCATGAGCAGGTAAAAATCAGTTTTCTGGCGGTTGCACAGAAAAAGATTCTTGCAGATTGTTGCGCCGAGTGTCTTGTCAATCTCCTCACAAACCTCCATCGTAAATGCCGCCTCGTGGTCTATTCTCTGATATTCGATTCCCAGTTTGTCCAAAAAATCGTATGTACGAATTTCTTTATCCAGTCTGCCTGTGGTATCTGTCGGTCTTCCATTCTGTAATTGCATTTGTGCCTCCTGAAATTAATTATCGCAGCTGTGTTCAGCACCGTAACCGCTGCTATTATTCTCTTTTAATTGCTATAGCTATAGATTATACACCTCTTTTATGTATTCTAACAAGCCCCGGCATCCACTGATTACATCATCAAAGGTCGCATCAAAATCACCTGTATACCATGGATCTGCAACATCGCGCGCTGCTGTAAGCTTATGATTTGTCCCGTAATCAGCAAATGACAGCATCTTAAATATCTTCTGCTGACTGTCACTGCCACCTGCAATCCTTGTCATATTCCTGATATTTGCAGTGTCCATTCCAATCAGAAGGTCATAGTACAAATAATCATCGCGTGTCATCTGTCTCGCGCGGTGTGGAATAAGAGGAATATGCTCCTCGTATAGTTTGTTTTTGGTGCCGTAGTGCGGCGGATTGCCTATTTCCTCACGGCTGGTCGCAGCTGAATCTATCTCGAAAACAGCATCAAGGTGCTGTCTGTGAACCAGATGGGTGAAAATGCTTTGGGCCATGGTGCTGCGGCAGATGTTGCCTAGACAGATGAAAAGTACTCGTATCATAAAATTCTCCTATCTCAAAATGCCTTGTAATGCCGAGTTTTGCGTTGTTTTATCAGCTTTTCTGGGCATCAAATTTTTCTTGTTAATTATTACACTTTTTTCAAAATACTTCAAACCGGTACAATTCAAGGCAATGTGTAGTAGTCAAATCGTAGTCAATTAAGGGGGTTCAGACTACTGACTGGGGGTGTGCACCACTAAAATCAAGATTTTTTCACTAATTATCGAATACATTTTTATTCACTGATTTCTCTAAGATCTGAACCCTCACGAATATACTTTTTCCCGTTATATAGTTGACCTGATTCCACGGTTATAGTGAACACAATCAATGTTCTTTTCTGTATGGATATAATTTCGTAATTTTTCAAATCATCTTTTAATTCCTTTAAAATTGGCTCCATATCTATTCTATCTTTAAACGCATTCATCATACAATCAACAGAATTATAATGAGATTTTACCTCTGCATCTACTCCAACCACTCTATGTGTATTATATCTATATGCACTCATTCCAAAATAATCCGACCACTGTTTATAACTACTTTCTTTATCGGCTACGCCCACTATAATCATTCCAGGATTCTGTGAATCTCTTTTAATATTGGTCATTGCTGATGCAACTTTTGCAATTTGACTAACATTACTAAAATTCAATTTGCCTTCGTTGTATCTATATTTACTAGATGTATTGAAATATGTAAATCCAATTTTATATTCGGTGTATTTTGTTTCTGTTGAGGCAAGGTTTAATCTCGAAACTACTTCATTAACTAATGTAGAATCACTTTCTGCATTAACTAAATGTGAGCCAATTATATCAGAAATCAACTTAACAGTATTGTTCTCTGTTAAATAATCTGAAGATGTTTTCTCTTCAAATTTATTTAGAATAGAGCCATTTGAATTTTTTAAGGTATCTGCAAAGTCCTGATAATCACCTATTGCCTTACATTCAAAATGCATCTGCAACATTGTTTTAAAAAATAACATAAATATATCTGTTTTCTTTCTATCACTTGCAAATAGCATTTCTGAAATACTAATATTAGTTTCATCATAAATTGAATCCATCTCATTAAAAACCTGTACAAACAGAGTTTTTATATTATCATAACATTTCTTTAATTTATTATCTGCTATTTTGCCATCTTCTGTATTCTCATTGTACAAATTATCCAACACAGAAGAGCTAATTACAGCTATCGGTCTGTCCAATAAAAAAGCACCTAATAATATAGCAATTATTTCTTCATCTCTCGACTTGCGCAACAAATCCTCTGTTAAAATCCCATGTTTTCTCCAAAACACCTTTTCAATATTTATTCCATAATCCAACCCACTATTACTCAAACTAATTTTGGGCATAGTTTCTAATGTAACAATATCAAACAAAGTTTTACTTCCTCTGACTATACTTGATATTTCCCTTACTAACTGCGAAAATTTATTCAGTGCCCCTGCTTGTCTCAAATCATGCTTTGAAAGTTTTGTTCCAGTAGAGTTAAGGCGTTTAAATATCTCATCAATAGTTTTTGTATCATGTGAAGTAGATATTATAGGCAATTTGTATCCTCTAAAATCTATACAAATCTGTTTGTCAAGCACAGGTTTTTTCTGTTTTAATTTTCCTTCCTGTTTCAAATCAAATGTACTGGGCGTTGCCGTTATATCAAAATAACCCCTTTTCCCATCCACTGTAATTGGAAATTCTTCTAACATGAATGATATTATTGCATTAATACGTTGAAGCCCATCTATTATACCATATGTAATATCATCATCATTTTCACTATATTCCACCATCATAATATTAGGTATCGGAAATTTTTTTATTAATGAATCAATAAACAATTCCTTATCGCCCAAACTCCAGACTAATTTTCTCTGATATTTTTGATCAACAAACAATCCATTTGCAACATACAATTCTAAAATATCATTTATCGTCCAATCATCTACAGCTAACTTTTTTCCCATCGCATTTTCTCCTTTTCTAGGCATAGTGTCCATTTGTTAGGTATTTTCATCAAACGCAACTAATTTCACTATCTACATTGTATTTTCAACATTACAGATAAAATTTCATATAAAAGTCGACATATTTCCCTAAAATTTTATCATATTTCTCCCGTTTTCACCAGCACCAAAAAAGCACTCAGGCCAATACAGCCTGAGTGTCCTCAAAATCTCTTCCTTATTGTATTATCATATCACCTTGAACATATTCTGTTTCAAAGGTTTATCATCCGTATCTGAAATTCCCATCTCTTTTCTGGCATTTTCCAATCCCGTGTAACCATCTACCACTTTTTCAACCTTATAATCTGGTCTATCCTCAATAATTGCTCGAAACATCTCTGTCACTTCATTTGTCATTGGAATAACCCTTGTTCCGGCATTTGTTTTTGTTGGCTCAATTACATACTCTCTTCCTATCCTAATAATAAACTCGTTACAGTCCCATAGTTCTGTAACCCATTTACTTAAATACGTATACTTGATTATATTGATTTCTTCAATATTTTTTTGAGCCATTCAACTGTGTTAAATAATATTGACCCACGCAAATAATATTAAAAAGGTGATTTTTATCCCAATAATGTTGTACAGTTAAGATTACAATTCACTTAAACCAAACTCTTTGTATAAAAAATACCAACCATCAAACTACGATAGTTGGTAAATATGAGTTCAAATAAAAAACTGTATAAATGTCATTATTCCAAATAAAACAGAAAGAACAAGCCCGACTATTGTTAACACATCTTGTTTTTTACTATTTTTTTCTTTTTCAAACAAAGTATCCTGCAAATTTTTCATTTCAATTGCTAATTGATTAATAGCTTCATCAAACTTGTCACTTTCGTTATGGTGAAAATATTGAATAATATCATTAAACAAAACAAAATTTGCTCCCTTTACTTGTTCCATTGGATTTTTTTTCTTAAATTCATCTATCAGTTGCAAAATATATGCCTTCAGATTATTTATATCCTGGATATTAACATTTACAACTTTTTTATTTTGAGCATTTAATTCAATTAAGTATTTTTCCAAAAGGAAATCCACGCTTGCATAATTTCTTTTTAATTCTTCATTTCTATCAATAATATGCTTAAATATCAAGTTTATTTCTTTAAAACATGCCGTGGTATCATTTTTATTATAATAACTTAGTAAAATATTTTCTAACGATTTAAACATTTTCTTTTTCTGTCTTGTATACATAACTGTATTTAAACAAAAATTAATTTCCCATATTAAACACAGGATAGCTATCACTAATACTCCTAGAAGAATTAATATTAATATTGTATCATTCATTTTTATTTCTCCATTATATTTCTTATATATATACGAATTGTATCATGTCAATTATAAATATTACATTTTTTATCGGGTAGCCCTATAATTCCATTACTATTTCAGGGGCAAAGCAGGGGTAAATTCTCCCTGTCATTTTCTGAAAGCCCTGATTTTACAAGCATTTCATGCGAATACACAAATATTTCCGTGACAAACAAATAATATTTTGATTTTTCCCATATTTCCTGTATTTTCGGGCTTTTCAAGCCTTTTTACCTTTCTTTATTTTCACCTTATCTTGGCATATCTTTGCACTTTAACATATCTGCAAAAATCTATTTTGACCACATTTCATATAAAATGAAATGATAAATCCAGTAAAATCTAGGCTTGCAGGATTCTCGCTAGTTTCAGGCTCTCTGAAATGAACTGGGACATTTGAAATAACAGGATACGCCTAAAGTTGCATGGCAATTAGGCAGAAAAGCCAGACTCCAATGTCGTCTGCGTAGTTTAATTTCATTTCGTCTGAAATGCTTCTGCCAAAGATGGCGGAGCAATAACCTCGATTTCCGATACTATTTTTATATAAACAAACATAAAAATAAGACCACTTCTGGTTCATTGGATCAAAGGTTATTTTCGGCAACCTCTGGTCAACTTGACAAAAGGTTGCCTCAATACCTTTTTCACATGTTGAACGCATTAGCCGACAACCATGCTTGAAATCTGAAAGGAAAGGTGCTGTTCTTGTAGGATATTTTATCAATTCGGAGCCTTCCGCCAATTAATAGCGTAGCACGCTTGCATTCATCGCAAAACATATGTATTATCTCACTACATTCATTATGCTGCAAACTAAGTTCTACTTTTCTTTCTCCTTTTGTTCACACACCTCATACACTTTGCTCCAGCCCTCTTTTAATATATCTTTTCTGTCTGTTGCAAATTTAGAAAGATCCATTTCAATGTTTTTTCTAATGTCTTCTTCTGTGTATTTTTCAAAAGTATATTCACCTTCAAATAAATCTAAAAGTTGTTCCAATCGTTCTCGATATTCATCATCAAACTGAACATCTTTATCCAAAATAACATTATCAATTGATGCCGTCAAAGCAATACAACTAGATTTTTTTACAATACAGTACTTAACTCCCTCATAATAACCAACTTGGATTTTTTTATTATTAAACAGATTATTTAAGCAGTTATTAAGTCTTCTTTTACTAATACAATTGTTTGGGTTATACCTTAAATTCCAAAAGAATATTACTAATATTAGAACAATAGCTCCAAAAGAAATACCTAAAAACAAGAAATGTATTATATTAATCGCTCTCTCTGGAATTTTTCCTTTTACCACATAATAAACAACTGTCATTATTGGAATTACTAACATAGATAGAATACAAAGGAGAAAATATTTCAACTCTTCTATACTTTTCATTCTTTTTTTCCATTCGGAAAAACGCATTTTAAATTCGCCCCGCTCATAAAACCTCATGCCAAACCCTATCCATATCTGTATAAAAGAAATTATCCACACTGCAATAAATGAATAATCATCTGATAATATATTACAATTATTTCTTTTCTGTATCTCGATCAAATATAATCCACCTAATGAAATACATATTAACGAAAAAAATATTTTTTTAATCCAAGGATATCTTATAATAAAATAAGAGAACTCATTAATCTTTATATAACGGTTATATATCCATGATGACACTAACATAACCAGAATGATAAGCCCTCCTTTTTGAACAAATAAAATCATTGCTCCTATAATTCCTACTGGCATTTCTTTGATTACTTCAGAATTAGCCTGTATCATATCCACAATTAACATCAATGTAATAGTAATAAAATATACTATAGTGTGGATCATAAACCAACTATAAGGATCCACATTATGCTTAATTGTAATATCTTTCTTACATATTCTCATCCCCCACCAAATCAAAACAATACTTGAAATCAGCGCACTTATCACTCCAACCAATACTTCAATATAATCCATATTTGCTTTCCTTCAACCTCTTTTCATTTTTATTAAATCAATCGTGCAAAGTTTTCCTGCACAATCTTCAAAAAGCTTATAGACAGCTAGAACGTCGGATGATCGTTTTCTAAGATATCAATTATTTCACTAACCTGACTCTCCGCATTCAATTCTTCCATTATCACTCTTTTCAAGATTACCTCTGGTCCAATGGACCAAAAATGATCAATAATCTTTTCTTGCATGAACTTCTGGCCAAGTTGACCAAATGGTATCTCAATACTAATCTCATATGTTGACTGCATGAACCGGCAACCATACTTGGAAGCATAAAAAGGAAGATTCTGTTCTTGTGGGATGTACCGACAATTCGAAGCCATCTGCCAATGTATAGCGAAGCATGACTGCATCCTACCGTAAACATATTATTTATTCTTTAATATCTCTTCAATTTTCCTATCAAAAATCTCATCAGATAGAATTTCTATACTAGTATCAATATTAGATAATCGTTCGTTTATGCCATTGCACAAGTCTATGTAATTACTTCTAATTTGTTCATCTATGTACTCGATTGCATACTTTAGATCAGACAAGTCATTCTGAATATCCTCTATTTTAGACTTACATTCTTCTACAGAAAATTCAATACTTGATGATTCCTGATCTTTTTCCACCAAATATTGCAAAGCTCCACCATAAGTCTTTACTATTCTCTCATAATTCTTATCAATCTTTCTCATCGATTTCTTATAATAAGAATTCAATTTCATACTCATCCTGCATTTTAGACTTAAGGATTCCTTCAAAATCAGCTTCTCCATCGTATGTTCCTAGTCCACGAAGTCTGCTTCGAAGCGAAATAGATCCAGCAACTGTGAATTTTCCATATGATGTTGTGATTTCTGTTTCAGCATTGGATGCAACAATAGCTCGGTTATTAATCCTATCATCACTAAGAATAGCACAAATATCAACATACGAAAAGTACATAATGACCGTTTTGATTCTAAAAAAGCTGCTTTAGTTGGCTTGAAACCTGATTTAAAGGTTTCACTTATGCCATCAGACCTTGCCCTAAACTGCCGTAACCTATGCCGTGAATACTACGATTTAATGGATAATCGCAGTGCCTATGTGAATAAGCTTCAGGGTGAATTACGCATGGCGTTTCCACAGTATCTTGGCATCTTTTCCAAGGTTACTATCAACACTTCTCTTACATTGTTGGAAACTTATACCTCTCCCTCCGCTTTTCTTGAAGCAGACAGGCAAGAGATTATTGATATCATAAGATCAACAGCTCGATTTGGACTTACATATGCTCAGAATAAGTATAATGCCATAGTTCAGGCGGCAACTGATGCAAATCAGTTTGGGTACATCATAAACAGCAACATCAAACGTATTCGCCTTTATATCAGCTTCATACGTA
>ERZ894191.530-NODE-530-length-30733-cov-26.907980_pt1 | contig 30733 bp, 30 predicted proteins | sample MGYA00380282_ERZ894191 | MGnify/ENA primary metagenome ERZ894191 (study PRJEB32331, sample SAMN06328485) | human gut metagenome | biome: human gut microbiome; feature: stool | host: Homo sapiens | collected 2013-02-21 ...
ACTCAATATCTACTTATATGATTTTATAATTTATCTTTAACTGTTAATGACCTTCAAACTAAAACGCCCGGATCTTATCCTCCTCATCATCCGTCGTATCTTCAATCTTCCGTATCACAAGCTCATACGAATAATCATCGCTAACCTTCACCTTCACAGTCTCTCCTGCTTTATGCCCGAAGATTGCCTTTCCGATTGGAGATTCGGTACTGATATAATTATGAATTGAATTCCCACGAATCGAAGTAACCAGCTTATAGGTTTCTTCCTCGTCATCCTCCGGAAAATATACGGTCACACGGTTATTGATTCCGGCAACACCTTCTTCGGAAGTATCGGATACAATCTCCGCATTTTTCAGCATTCTTTCCAGATACCGGATCCGGCTTTCATTCTGGTTCTTATATTTTTTTGCTGCATGGTATTCAAAGTTCTCACTTAAGTCTCCCTGCGCACGCGCTTCCTTGACCGCTTCAATGGCTTCCTTACGGATCACATGCTTGCGATGCTGGATTTCCTCTTCAATTTTCTTTACATCACTTTCTGTAAGCTGCTCACGCATTTTTCCATCCTTCTTTCTGTAAAATAATTTCCATCAAAATATGCATCCACTGATGCACCTAACACAAAGCACCTCAATTGTAGCCAATCGAAGTGCTTCGTAAAATTTTCCAATATCACTAAAAGAAGATTCTCCGGATATCATAATACATCACAAATACCATCAGGCAAAGAAGAAGTGCCATTCCTGCCAGATGTACATACCCTTCTTTTTCCGGAGGCACCCGCTTTCCGCGGATCACTTCCACGATCAGAAATACCAGACGGCCTCCATCCAGTGCCGGAAGCGGAAGTAAATTCATCACTCCAAGGTTCGCTGAAAGCAGGATCGTCATCTGCAGAAGATTCAGAAAAATCAACAGTGCTCCACCAGATTTGCTTTCCTTATACGTGGTATCCACCGCGCTCACAATGCCCACCGGTCCAGATAACTGATCCACTCCGATCCGTCCTGTCACAAGCTGTTTCAAACTGTCAATCGTCAGATTGATCCAGTATTTAACATTATACGCACTGTATGCGGCAGTCTCAAATACATTGGTCTTAACATAATTGCTGCTCGTAATTCCAATCAGATAATATCCACTGTCATTCTTCTCCGGGGTAACGGAAACCGTATTCTTTTCGCCATTTCTTTTGTATACAATCTTCATCGTCTGTCCCTGATGAAACTGATTGTAAGTAGAAATATCCTTGAAAATATGGATGTTCTTATCATTGATCTTTACAATCTCATCCCCTGCCTGAAGCCCTGCCTCAGCTGCAGGCGTTCCTGCATTTACCGTTCCTATGACCGGTTTGTCTACACCGACAAAGCAGATAATAATGAATGCACCAATAAAGGCAAGAATAAAGTTAAATACCGGACCTGCGGCAATGACCGAGATCCTGCGCCACGGCGATTTGCTGTTGAAGCTTCCCTCTGACAGATCCTCTTTCTCATCTTCCCCCATCACACATGCACCGCCGATCGGCAGTATTTTCAGACAGTAGTCTGTATTTCCGATCTTTTTGTGTGCCAGTGTCGGCCCCATTCCGATCCAAAATTCATACACATTGATTCCATTAATCCTCGCCAGAAGAAAATGTCCCAGTTCATGGAAAAATACGATGAATCCAAAAAGTAAAATCGCCAGTACGATTCCCATTTGCTACCTCCTGCTTCTGATTCTGTCATACGTTTCCTGCTCTGTGTCCAGAATCTGTTCCACAGTCGGATTCGCAATTGTCTTATGTGCTTTCATGCAGTCTTCGATAATCTCTGTAATTTCCAGATATTTAATCTCCCGGTTCAGGAACTGGCTGACTGCAAGTTCATTTGCTGCGTTAAATACCGTCGGAAGTGTTCCACCGCATCGCCCTGCCTCGTAAGCAAGTGCAAGCCCGTAGAAGGTATCCATATCCGGCTTTTCAAAATCAAGGTGTCCGATACTCCAGAAATCCACACGTTCTCCCGGAAGAAATCTTCTTTCCGGATAATAAAGTGCATACTGGATCGGCAGCTTCATATCCGGAGTACCAAGCTGTGCGATCACTGCTCCGTCCACATACTCTACCATAGAATGGATCACACTCTGCGGCTGTACAACCACCTGCACATCATCAATATCCACATTAAAAAGCCATCTGGCTTCCATCACTTCCAGTCCTTTATTGACCATGGTCGAAGAATCGATCGTAATCTTACGTCCCATCGCCCAGTTCGGATGCTTTAAAGCATCTTCCACACGGATATTCAGAAGATCCTCCTGCTTCTTTCCACGGAACGGGCCACCGGATGCCGTAAGCAGGATCTTCTTCAGTTCATTCTTTCCATGGCTTCCCTGCAGAGACTGGAAAATGGCACTGTGTTCACTGTCCACCGGAAGGATCTTCACACCACATTCCTTTGCAAGCGGCATAATGATATGCCCTGCCGTAACCAGTGTCTCTTTATTTGCAAGGGCAATATCCTTTCCGGCTTTGATCGCTGCAATTGTCGGACGGATACCGATCATACCCACGATCGCCGTTACAAGGATCTCACTTTCCTCCATCGTGGCAATCTCCAGAAGTCCATCCATTCCGGAAACAACCTTTACATCCAGATCCCGGATCCGGCTTTTCAATTCCTTTGCCTTCTCCTCTGTCCACATTGCCACAAGTTTTGGCTGGAATTCCCGGATCTGTTTTTCCAAAAGATCCACATTTGTCCCTGCCGCAAGCCCTGTCACTTCGATATCTTTGTTCTCACGGATCACCTCAAGTGTCTGGGTTCCGATCGAACCTGTTGAACCTAATATTGCTATTTTTTTCATTTGAAACCTCCTGTCAGATTACATCAGTGCAACTGCCAGATAATAAATCACCGGAGCCGTGAAGATCACACTGTCGAAACGGTCCAGGATTCCACCGTGTCCCGGAATCAGTTTTCCGTAATCCTTGATCTCATGATTTCTCTTGATCGCAGATGCTGCAAGATCCCCGATCATGGAAATGATTCCACCAACAAAACAGATCAGCGCATATTCGCCGACTCCTGCCGAAGCACCACCCCATTTATTGATCGCAAGAGCGTAAAGCGCGCCGAGAAGTGCTGCGCCTGCAAGTCCACCGATTCCGCCCTCTATGGATTTCTTCGGGCTGAGCTTCGGTGCCATCTTATGCTTTCCGATCAGTACACCCACACAATACGCACAGGTATCACATCCCCAGGAACATAAAAATACAAGTCCCACGAGGAAAAGTCCGTCTTTCAACAGACGTGTCTGATAAATATAGGATAACATAATCGCCACATAAAATACGCCAAAGTACGCAGTCATTACCTGTTCAGACACATATTTCGGAAAGGCAAATACATAAACTGCCATTACAAGGATCAGCAAAATGATTGCAAACATCATCAGATCTTCTTTTTTCTGTGCACGGATCAAAAAATAATAAGCAACTACACCTATATAGCCTACGATTCCGAGTGGTGCTTTCTCAATCTTTACAACCTTGTAAAGCTCGGAAACTCCGATCAGACTGATGATCAGAAGTGTTGCAAACAATACATCCCCACCAAGGAAGATCGTTGCAAATGCAATGATAACCAGTACAATTCCGCTGAGTAATCTTGTCTTAAACATTTTCTTCGTCCTCCTTGATTCCGCCGTATCTTCTGTCTCTGCTATTATATTGCTCAATTGCTTTTTCTAATTCTTCTTTTGAAAAATCCGGCCACGGAACATCTGTAAAATAAAATTCTGCATAAGCAAGCTGCCATAACAAATAATTGGAAAGTCTGAGTTCTCCGCTGGTACGGATCAGAAGATCCGGATCCGGAATCCCATGTGTATCCAGATATCCTTCAAACAGTTCTTCTGTAATCTCCTCCGGTGCAAATCTGCCATCTGCACAGTCTTTTGTCATTTTTCGCATGGCACGGATCATCTCATCTCTGCTTCCATAATTGATCGCAATCTGGAAATTCAGTCCGTCATTATTTTTTGATGCCTCTTCCAGTTCCTTAATTCTGGTACGGATATCTTCATCCAGACCTGTCTTATCTCCGATCACACGGACACGCATCCGGTTCTTTTCCGCCGTCTTCAGACAGGTTTTCATATAGTTACGAAGAAGCTTCATCAGTGCATCCACTTCACTCTTCGGTCGACTCCAGTTCTCTGTGGAAAACGCATAGACCGTCAGATATTTGACACCCATCTTATAAGCAGCCTCACAGATCTTTTCCACATTCTTGCTGCCCTGCGCATGCCCGTAGTTTCTCGGCATTCCCTTTGCTTTCGCCCATCGTCCGTTACCGTCAAGGATAATGGCTATATGCTGCGGTACATTCATCTTTTAACCCTCTCTTGATTGATACTAAATTTACTGATATAAAAAAGGAAAAGAGGCGCCAAACATCTCGCCGCCCCTTATCTTTCCTTCTTATACTGTCATAACTTCTTTTGACTTTGCATCGACTGCTGCATCAACTTCCTTGATGTATTTGTCAGTCAGCTTCTGGATCTGATCTTCAAGATCCTGAATTTCATCCTCTGAAACGTCTGTACCTTTCAGCTTCTTGAATGCATCATTTCCATCACGGCGGATGTTACGGACTGCAACCTTGGATGCTTCTCCTTTTTTCTTAACATCTTTCACCAGTTCTTTTCTTCGTTCCTCTGTCAGTTCCGGGAATACCAGACGGATAACAGTACCATCGTTTGTTGGATTGATTCCGATATCAGACATCAGGATTGCTTTCTCAATATCTTTGATGATCTTCTTTTCCCATGGCTGAATCTGGATCATACGTGCTTCCGGAACAGAAATGTTCGCTACCTGCTGGATTGGTGTCGGTGTTCCATAATATTCTACCGTTAATTTGTTCAGAATATTCGGGTTTGCACGTCCTGCACGGATAGAAGCAAGCTCTGTATCCAGTGCATGGATGGTTTTCTGCATCTTCTCATCGTATATTTTTAATTTTTCGTTCATATGTTATCCTCCCTTAATGGGTGCTGCTTATACAGTCACCTTTGTTCCGTTGAAATTACCGCTCATTGTCTCTACGATACTGTTCTCTTCGTTCAGTCCGAATACCAGCATCGGCATCTTATTCTCAAGGCACATGATCGATGCGGTCAGATCTACTGCCATAAGCTTCTTATCGATGATTTCCTGAATAGAAATCTCATCATACTTCTTCGCTTCCGGATTCACTTTCGGATCGCTGTCATAGATTCCGTCAATTGCTTTTGCAAGAAGCATTGCATCTGCTTCAATCTCAATTGCACGGAGAACAGCTCCTGTATCTGTTGAAAAATACGGATGTCCTGTGCCACCTGCGAAAAAGATTACTTTTCCTTCGTTCAGTGCTTCCACTGCTGCATCTTTTGAAAACAGGGAAGTGAATGCTCCACAGACAAATGGAGTGAAAACCTCTGTCTTCATGCCTACATGTCTGAAAATATCGGATACATAGATGCAGTTCATCACCGTTGCAAGCATTCCAATCTGGTCAGCTTTGGTACGGTCGATCGTCTCACTGGTTCTTCCTCTCCAGAAATTACCGCCTCCGGTTACGATTGCAACCTGGATTCCCTGATCTACGATCTGCTTTACCTGCTTTGCAACGCCAATGCATGTTGCCTCATCAAAACCTGTCTTTTTGTCTCCTGCAAGTGCTTCTCCGCTTAATTTTAAAAGAACTCTTTTCATCTGTCTTTGCTCCTGTCTCTTGGTTTTTAAGATACTTTCGCATACCTGGGTTTAGTATAGCATACCTGGGTTTAAAATGGAAGTTCTAAGTTTATTACATTGAGGGTGGGTAGCGCAAAAATTTTATAGATTGAGGGATTGACGCAGAATGTACAAATGATTTTATTTCACTTCCGTTGTGCAAACCATTCCGAGAAGCCTCTGAAAACGAAAATCATTTTCAGCAATGGCTTCAATGATTTTTGAGTCTTCTCTCCATTGCACAACAATTGGAATTGAAATAAAATCATTTGTACATTCTGCTGGTTTTCCCTGATTTGAATGTTTTGGCGTGTGCTCAATGTAATGAACGGAAAGCGGTAGCTTTGGCTCACTGATCGGTTTTGCTTTGACACTACAATTTCTACAATTGATTAGAGCTAAGCTTCTTTATTTTCCGGCTTTCCTGGCAACTGAGCGAGGATGATGGCGCTGAACATCAGAATGCATCCTGCTATTTCTCGGATACTTAGTTTCTGACCTAATATCACCCAGCCTCCGAGGACAGAGAATACGGACTCCAGACTGAGGATCAGGGATGCCACGGTTGGATCGGCATCTTTTTGTGCCACGATCTGGAGGGTATAGGCTACACCACTTGAGAGAACTCCGGCATAAAGTACCGGTACTGCTGCTGCGAAAATATCTGACAGCCGTGGTGTTTCAAATAAAAACATTAGAATTGCCGACAAAACTCCGGTTATAAAGAACTGGGTGCAGGCAATCCGCACACCGTCTGCTTTTGGTGAAAAATAATCGATCACCAGAATGTGGATGGTAAATATAACCGCACATAGCAGTACCAGAATGTCTCCTTTTGCAAGTACCAGCTTATCGGTAATACACAGCAAATACAAGCCTGCGACAGAAATTGCCACGCTTATCCAGATTCTCACTCCGGCTTTCTTTTTCAGAAAAATTCCAAAGATCGGCACAAGCACGATATAAAGTGCTGTAATAAATCCGGCTTTTCCTACCGTTGTGTACTGTATTCCGATCTGCTGCAGGTTACTTGCCACACAAAGTGCCAGTCCACAACAGATTCCACCCAGGATGACATTCTTTTTTTCTTCTTTCCTATCTGCTTTTTTCTGTCTTTCTGCTCCGTCATTTTTCGCACGCCATTTGTCCAGAAAACAGATACATGGAATCAGAAAAATCCCACCGATTAAAGAGCGTACACAGGTAAATGTAAAGGGCCCGATATAATCCATCCCCACGCTCTGTGCTACAAAAGCTGTTCCCCAGATAAATGCGGTCAAAAAGAGCATCAGTGTATTCTTTCCTGTCATTTTCTTCATCGAGCCGTCTCCTATTTGCCAAGTTCGTGAAGATATAATTTTGCTTCTGTTTCAATGAAGATCGTTCCGGCTCCGTTTACACTGAAGAATTCGATCAGAAGAACGTGACGGATTCTTCCGTCCAGAATATGTACACGGTTGACACCATTTTTTGATGCCTGAAGACCATAGCCGATGATCTCGTCAAATTCTTTCGGGAAATTACGTTCTTTGCGCAGTTTTTCTACTTCCGGGACGGTAATCTTATAATAAATGTCTTTTCTCTCTTCGTCTTTGTAGATTCCAGGATATTTTGACAGATAAACCAGCTTGTCCGCCTGCATCTTCTCTGCAATCTCAAGTGCAGTCTCTCTTGGATCAATATATTCACTTTCGTTGTCGATATCATTTGGCACGATGACCGGAATATAATCATTGTCCAGCATCAGACCAATCGTCTCTGTATCCACGCCGCAGATACCGATTGCCTTAACTCCACAGAGTTCAAGGAGCTTGGCAATCCGCTTATTTTCACGGAATTTGTCCAGTCCCATACGGGTAGCATGTACCACGATCGGACGCATACCAACGCTCTTTAAAAGAACGATATCCTGCATCAGTCTCTGCTCTTCCACTCCGCTGAGCCACTCGGCACATCCGTACTCGATAACTACTGTCTTCTGATTAAAGTCTCTGATATATGGTAATGCATCTATCAGGATTGAAGCTTTATGCTCCACAAGTTCTAATTCTTTATCCATGATTACACCTCATTTTTTGTTTTATCTAAAACAGTATAGCATAGAATGATCTCTATTTGAAGAACCCATTTTTCACAAAAAACAGGAAGTGGCAAATGTTCTGTAAAATCACCCTTTTTCGCTGCTACCACCATTTTTTTCACATCCATTATACCCGGAAGAACCGGTTCCTTGCATCAGCAAAGCACCGGTTCCTCTGTCTCATTTATTTGATTCATGATATAGTCTTCCATTCCGCTCTCCGGAATTCCAAGTGCTATGGAAAGCTCCGAATACAGGTTGCCTTCTGCCATCCTCAGATAACGCTCGTCAGTCGCTGTGATCTTCTTTCCCTGCTTCAGGCGGGACATCTTCCGCTGATAAAGGGTCTTGATGATCCGCACCCATTCTGCACATTTGCAGCTTTTCATGCATTCCTTGTACTTTTCCTCTCTCTGCTTCTCGCTTCCGATCCAGAGTCCTTCGATCTTTGGAATCTCACGGATCAATTCTTCTGCTTCTTCTTTGGAAATGACTTTTCTCGTGACAATCTTCTCATTGTCTACCGGTGTAAATACTTTTCCACGCTTTTCACGTACCGGTCTCAGAATATAATACAGTTTGTCCTTCGGCACTCCATCCATTTTCAGCGTCGTAATTTCAGTCACTTCACAAATTCCTGTCCGGCCATAAACAATCAAATCTCCTACTTCGTACATTCTCTTCCTTCTTTCTTAAACTTGCCGAATCTCTACTTCTTTATTTTATCAGAAAATTAGTTTAAATTCTAATGTTTTTCAGATTTTTGTGAATCTTAGTCAAAACTAACGCCTGTGGTTTTATGCAATTTTACTAGAAAATAGGGGGATTTTGTCGCAAGATGCGTCCAAAAAGAGTCCTGCCCCATTCCATTGTGCAAACCATTCCGAGAAGCCTCTGAAAGCGAAAATCATTTTCAGCAGAGGCTTCAATGATTTTTGAGTCTTCTCTCCATTGCACAATCATCGGAATGGGACAGGATTCTTTTTGGGACTTAGACACTCGACTAAAATTTACTCTTTTTCCACAGTACGAGAAATTGATAAAACCGGGGGAGGGGCGCTTGACCGTTGTTCCAGGTGGAAGGTGTTTCTTGAAGATACGCTTTATTCATATGGGCACTCTTTCAATAAACATTCAACCGCCATCCGGTATTCCCGGATGGTCTGGCTTTTGCGGATTTGCGTCAGATATTCTTCGCTGTTTTTAAAGTTTTTGCCAAGATACCACCAGAGTTCTTTCATTTTGACTACTGCGTTTTTTTCTTCTGGAGATTTTTCGATATAGGCATCAAGAAGATGATCGCAGAATGTAGCAATCTTCTTGGTGTCAAATGTAGATTTCCCTTTTATAACTGCCGGAAGAAATGGGTTCATCAGAATTCCTCTTCCGAGCATGATACATTCTGTTTCGGGAAATTTTTGATGGAAGATTTGGTAATTTTCCGCACAAAAAATGTCTCCATTATAGACCAGAGGATTTTTGCTGTTCCGGCAGGCGTAGGCAAAAGTGGTCCAGTCGGGTTTGTTTTTGTAGTAATCCTGCTGGACTCTTGGGTGAAGGATCAGTTCTTCCAGAGGATATTGGTTATAGATATCCAGAAGCTCTTCGAACTCTTCCTGATTATATTTACCGCTTCTTGTTTTGATAGAGATTTTCATATCGAGTTGATCGAAAACTTCGGCAAGGAAATGATTCAGTTCATCGGGATAAAACAAAAAACCGGATCCCCTTTTCCGGTTGACGACTGTTTTGGATGGGCAGCCGAGATTCAGATTGACTTCTTCATATCCGAATTCTTTCAACTGCCGGGCCAGGCGGATGAAATCCTCGGCGCGGTTGGTCAGGATCTGCGGAACGGTATACATGCCCTCATTATTTTCCGGAAGGATCTCATTCCATTCCTGTCTGCTGAATTTGCCTTTCGGGTTTGGATTTAAAAATGGTGTAAAATATTTATCCATTGGTTCAAAAAAGGTGTGATACGCCCTGCGGTATACCTCACCTGTAATGCCCTCCATTGGCGCCAGATAGATTTTCATGACCTTTCTACCTCCGTCACATAAAGCGTTTCTTTGTCTACTCGGAAATGAATTTCCATTCCCGCGTAAGACATGCCGTAAATCCGGACTGGATCCTTTTGATAAGAAGGTCTCGGATCCTGCTCCAGGATCTGAATCAGTGCTGCTCTTTTTTCAGCCGGAATCTGTTCCAAATACATTTCCGGGAAATTCACATCCAATTTATAATCTTTCTTTTCTTCCGCGAAACCGCCTTTTGCCTCCGGGTGGCTATCCACGTATGGAAGGTAGGGCTTGATATCGTAGATCGGCGTCATATCCAGAAGATCCGCACCTTCCACGATCAGCACCGGACCTTCTTTTTCCCGGAATTCCACCCCAATAAGCTTTACGGAAGAAAGTCCGATCGGATTCGGGCGAAATGGAGAACGGGTGGCAAAAACTCCCACCCGTCTGTTACCACCAAGCCGCGGTGGACGTACCGTCGGGCTCCAGGTATCCCGGATAGATTCCGAAAATTCCCAGATCAGCCACAGATAATCATACGCCTCGATTTCCCGCAGTGCATCCGCATTCTGATATTCCGGCAGAAAATGGATTTCTGCCCGGGTATCCGCAAGATTACTCTGTCGCGGAATCCCGAATTTCTCCACAAAATCAGATCTTATATACGCGATCTGCTTTATTTGCATTGTTCTTTTTCTCCATCAACAAACATCATCACAAAAGCAACTGCCAGAATTGCAGAAGCGATCAGAAGTGCCTTTTCAGCAAACATTTCCACACAGGCATTTCCGATAACTGCACCGATCACAAAGAAGAAGATGATTCCATAGTACAAAAGTCCTTTCTTGATATACTCTTTATCCTTCGTGTTCGCATAACTGCACATATGCTGGGTCGCACTTCGTAAGTTTCCGATGCACATGGTGGTTGCAATTCCGTTTCCATGGATTTTGCGGAAGCTTTCCACCTGAATCCCACACGCAAGGGACGTGAGTGCATTCGCCACCAGATTAAAATCCTGTGGGATAAAGCTGACACTCAATAGGATCACTGCCTCACAGAATACCGAAATCTGTCTCCAGTGCAGAAGTGTCAGATTTTTCGTCCGTATTTTCACCAGATCCGCAAGGGCGATTCCAATGGCAAATGCCAGCACCGGAACCAGATAGTGGAGTGCCATATGCCAGTTTCTCTCTGAAATATTGATTCCAAGAAGCAGAATATTTCCGGTTTGTGCATTGGCAAATACTTTTCCTCTGCACATATAGGAATAGGCATCCATAAATCCACCGGCAATCGCAAGGATCACACCAAGTTTAATTGATTCTGACATCTGTTTTGAAAATTTCAAGTTACTCATCCTCTCTGTCGTATGCTTTGATGTATACAAAATTCTCATTGTTCCGTTCTGTATGATAATCCAAATTCAGTGCCGCGTCAAGAAAATCCTTACCACCGGACTCCACTGCCTTCACCGTCATGCCAAGTGCCGCTTCCACGTCCTGCACCGTCAGATCATCCAGAAAGACCTCTTCTCCGCTTCGCAGCATATTGATCGGAATCTGCAGAGTATCTCCCAGATCCTCTCCTGCTTCTTTTCTCTCTTTTAACTGTGCCACCAGATCCTGTCCGGTAATCAGACCGGATACGGTGATCGTCTCACCAAAGAAATCATTCCGGATGCAGGCAACCGTGATCTTTACTTTTGGAAATGCTTCCGTGATCCTGTCTGCAAATTCCTGAATTGTCGGATACGCAAGCTTTGCAGTCGCAATGGTAAATGTCCGTGCGATCCCTTCTTTTAACTTTGGATATTCTTCACTTTCCTGAAGCTCTTCAAAGGCATGGTAAAATTCATCCCGTAGAAGCCGCATCATGCCAACACCATTTTCCAGCTGGATATATCCGTCATAACGTCCTTCCTCTGGGAAATCCCGCTCTGCAAGGATATACCACTCGTCACTTGCATGGATAAAATGAAGTCCAAACTCGTCATACGCCTTCTTCTGATAGCTCTCGATCAGATCAATGACCTCTTCCGCTTCTTCTTTATCAAAAAGCTCCAGTGGATAAAGTCCCTCCCTGTATTTGGAAAGTCCTGCCGGAACCACTGACACACTCCGCATAAACGGCAGATACTTCATCAGATCTTCGATAGAACGCTTCAGCTCATCCTTATCATTAACTCCCTTGCACAGTACGATCTGCCCATTCATCTCCACATGTCCGGCATACAGATCATCCAGGAATTTCAGCTTTTCTCCGGCGAAACGATTGTGGAGCATCTTGCAGCGCAGCTCCGGGTTCGTTGTCTGCACAGAAATATTGATCGGCGCAAGCTGCATCTCGATAATACGGTCCACATCTTTCTGCTTCATATTCGTCAGGGTAATATAATTGCCCTGCAGGAAAGACAGACGGGAATCATCATCTTTAAAATACAAGGTCTCACGCATTCCCGGCGGCATCTGGTCGATAAAACAGAAAATACACTTGTTGCTGCAGGAACGGTAGTCGCTCATCAGACCATTTTCAAATTCTACGCCAAGGTCATCATCATACTCTTTCTCGATCTCCAGAAGCCATTCTTCCCCATTCGGCTTGCGGATCAGCACTTCTACATACTCATCCTTGATCATGTAACGATAATCAAAAACGTCCTCTATTTTCTGGTTGTTTATTCGTAGAAGGACATCTCCCGGCTCGATCTCCATCGCCTCGGCAATTGAATCCGGGTAAACCTCACGGATCAAATGTCCCTGATACTCATTTTTCTTACTCAAATTATATTCCTCCCAAAATTCGGAATCGGAAACAAGACCTTTTCCAGGCTAGCTTCCTCTTTCATGTAATCCTCATATTTTTATCATAAACGACTTTTTCTGCAATGATTACATACTTTTTCATCATACCATAAAACTGTAAATTTAGGTAGGGATAAAATTCAGAAGCCTGAAACAGAAGCCTGAAACAGAAGCCTGAAACAAAAATTCACCCATAAATTCAAACGATACCTTTCATTCTCCAACCAAACACCGGGGAACGAAACCTTTTACGGTTCCATTCCCCGGTGTCCGGTTTGTATATATGGTTATCTATATACAATTTCCATATGCTTCAAAATAAAATATTCTATTTCTGATACCGCATGTTACAAGAAAGGCTTGCGGTCTTTTATTAGAAACGGCTAAATCAAGTTCCTCCTGTTCTTACGCGTATAAGTATTGTCGACTTCTATATAGTAGCATATCTGCGGTGTACTTTCCTAGTGGTAAAAAGGGAGATTCTTTTGCTACTGAAAATACCGGTTTGACAGCTTGCGAAATCCACCGAAATGTATCGAAAAATGTTTTCTTTCTCCGAATTCCTTTTAATTATTCAAAATAATTTTTCTTCTTTGTAATATCTGTTTAAAATCAGAAACAGGATTTTAGTGATTTTTTACAGAAAATCCGTTCGATTCTACACTGCATCCCCACGCTCTGTCACCAGCTCATATCCAACACTTGCTACTCGTCTCCCCATACATCCGCGACATTCTGTTGCCTCTTCACCGGTACAGATCTTGTTGTCATAAAGCTCATACTGCTTCCGGTTCTTCACCGGAGAAAGGTTCGGCATCACGACATTGGCTCCTGCCTGCAGCCCTTTCTCTCTTCCAAGCGGATCCATCGTCCCAAGTGCTGTCGTTGCCGGAAGAAGTACCTTCGGCAGCAGGATTCGGATCACAGCGAGCAGAAACAGTGTCATCTCCACACTTCCTGCCGGTTCTTTTGAAAACTGCGTATCGTGGTGTGGGATAAACGGTCCGATCCCCACCATCTCCGGCTGCAATTCCTTCAGAAATACCAGATCCTCTGCAAGATCCTCTGACGTCTGATAAGGTGAACCAACCATCATGCCAGCCCCCACCTGATAACCAAGCTTCTTCAGATCATACAGACAATTCTTACGAACGGTAAGGCTCATCTTTTCCGGATGTAGCTTCCGGTAATGCTCCTCATTCGCCGTTTCATGGCGAAGCAGATACCGGTCTGCTCCAGCTTCCCGAAATCTCTTGTAACTCTCATAAGACTTTTCTCCGATAGACAAAGTCAGTGCACATTCCGGATATGCCTCCTTGATTTTTTTAATAATCGCCACCATCCGGTCATCCGTATAATAAGCATCTTCTCCGCCCTGTAGCACAAATGTCCGGAATCCAAGCTCATACCCATTTTCACAGCATGCCATGATCTCATCCTCTGTCAGACGGTAGCGCTTTGCATTCGTATTACTCTTACGGATTCCGCAGTAATAGCAGTCATTCTTACAATAATTGGTATATTCGATCAGCCCTCTGGTAAATACCTTTTTCCCGTAATAAATCTCCCGGATACGGACTGCTTCCTCTTTCAGTCTCCGGACTGCCTCCGGATCTTCTGCACATTTTATCAATTCGACAAAATCTGATTTTGTAAAATCCGGATTCTCGATAAATCTTTCGTAAACTGGTTTCATTTTCTATATTCTCCCTGCCTGGTTTTCTGTATCTTTTCTGAATTTATGGGCATTTGTCCATGAAATTATAAAATTTATTCTATCACACTTCGTCAGCCGCGGCAATCACTCCATCAATGTCTACGATTTCATCAAGCGGAATCCGGTCTCCACTCTGTAATACGATTTCATTCAGATAAGTGTCAATCCTCCGGATACATCCGGACTTTTTCTGATAGGAGCCACCTTCCTTTTTCTGATCCGGTACAAAATATTCAAAATCCACTTCCCGTGGTTCCTGACTCTGGCATACTTCCCGTAAATACAGATCCAATATCTGTCTGCAATCCTCACTGAGTCTGCGTTTCCGCTCGGTCAGTCTTTCGGTCTCCCTGATTGCATCTTTATGTCCGGTCAGCGCTGCAAACGGGGCAAACTGCGCCGCTCTGTCCTGCCTTGACATCTGCGGATGTCTGACCGATACATGATGCGGTAAATGAATGATATCCTCGTATCCTGTCATGCCTTATGTCCTCCGATCTGCTCATTCCGCACTTTGGTAGTGGCTCCTTCCTGAAAATTAAGTCCCTTCAGAATTGCATTCTTCCCATACTTCTTCTTAATCGAAAGCACTGCCTCCTGCATCTTCTTCTCCCGTTCAAGCTTCTCATCCTGCTGCTTCTTTTCATTGCCTCCGGTAAAATCAGTAAACAGATCCAGTTGCCGGAATTCTGTCTTATCTGCCGCTTTCTTTTCATCCAATACGTGATTCGCTGCCATCGAAATCCGCCGCACCATTAAATGTGGATTCACAATCCGGTCATACAGTTCCATCACTGCATCCGTTATCATTCTCGCAGAAGCTGTATACTCTCGTAGATTCGCTGTTCCATGTGCATGCTTTGGAATCTTTCTTCCATACCGGTCCACTGTCACCTCCCCTGTATAACCTTTTCCACTTCTCAGATTCTCGATATCATATCCGACAGTCAGCACGATCTGATCCGTAACCAGATGCTTTTCTACAAGATCAAGTGTCAAAAGGTCCAGCATCTCTTTAACCACAATTTTCGCCTTTTGGGCATCATACGGGCAATGTAGTACTTGTCCTGCACCAACACTGTTATGCTCCGGCTGATACGCTTTTACATCTGCAATCGTACACGGTTCCCACCCCCAGGCATGATCGATCAGAAGTTCTGCATTCACACCGAACATTTTATACAAAAGCTCTTCGTTATAAAATTCATTCTCTTTTCCAACCGAGCATCTGGCAATATCTCCCATGGTATACAGTCCACATTGTTCCAGCTTTTTCGCATAGCCTCTTCCCACACGCCAAAAATCCGTAAGCGGTCTGTGATTCCACAAAGATCTGCGATAACTCATCTCATCCAGACTTGCAAACCGGAAACCATTCTCATCCGGTTCGCTATGCTTTGCCATGATATCCATCGCAATCTTCGCCAGATACAGATTCGTACCAATTCCAGCTGTCGCCGTAATCCCGGTCTGCTCATAGATTTCCCGCATTATCTTTCCTGCAAGTTCTTCCGGTGTCAGCCGGTAAGTATGCAGATAATCGGTAACATCCATAAAAACCTCATCGATTGAATAGACATGTATGTCTTCCGGTGCAACATACTTCAGGTAAATGTCATAAATCCGGGTGCTGTACTTCATATAGAGTGCCATCCTCGGAACCGCCGTGATATAATCCAGTGCAAAGCTTCGGTCTGCCTTTAATTCCCCGGTGTCACAGGATTGCCCGGTAAATTCATGTCCTCCATTTTTCCGCTTTCGCTCGTCATTGATCTCCTTCACCTTCCGGACAACCTCAAAAAGTCTTGCCCTTCCCGGAATCCCATATGCTTTCAGCGCAGGAGAAACAGCAAGACAGATCGTCTTCGTTGTCCTCTCCGGATCGGCTACAACCAGATTCGTCGTAAGCGGATCCAAATTCCGTTCCTTGCACTCCACCGAAGCATAGAAAGATTTCAGATCAATTGCTACATAACTGCGTGTCTGCTCCGGCATTCGACGCACCTCCTAACACTTTTCGAGGGAACATATGTTCTCTTTCCGATTATACTATATTTTTTCGCCGACCACAAGATTACAACTATAAATTTTTTATTTTTTAAGCAATTGGATATTCAGATCCACATTTCCTTCAATCCCCGTCACGCTTCCTGTACTGGAATACTGCCACATACTGAACCTATACGGCGTCTGCGGAAGTTCTTCGTAATCTGCATACCAGACCGGATAATCCAACAGCTTTTCCAGATCCAGTTCATACGCTTCCCACAGCATATTGCTGTAAATCATGGCATCATATCCCGCTTCTTCTATTTCTTTACAAAATACCTTCGCATTTTGGGTAAATTGTTCTCCCGTTACACCATCCGTCCGTGCTTCGTCTTCCAGAATATGCTCTGGATCGTACACAACCGGCATCTGAAGCTCCTTCCCTTTCAAATGTTCCAGAACAAAATCAGCCTCTTCCTTTGCCTCTTCTTCATTTACCGCCTGCGAGAAAAAATAAACACCCACATCTATTCCAGCTTTTCGGGCATTTTCCAGATTCTGTTCAAACTTCTCGTCTGCATTTAACGTACCTTCTTCACCATAGCCACGATATCCGATCCGCAAAATTGCGAACTCATAGCCTGCTGCTTTCACCTGCTCCCAGTCAATATCTCCCTGGAAAACAGATACGTCTACGCCAAGCCTTGAAGTATATTTCTTATCCTCATAGCTGATCTTATTTTCATTTTTTACAAAAAGTGCTTTATCATACGGATTCTTCGCAACTGCTTCATTGATTTCCACCGTATAACGCTCTCCGTGTGCATCTACAAAATCAAGCGTATTTTTCTCATCTGTACTTTCCGCATTTTTTGCATCCGCAGAAGTTTCTGTTGTTTTCTTTCCAGAACATCCTGCAAGCAAAGCTACTAACATTCCGAAAATAATCCATCTTACTTTTTTCATCTATTCTCCATTTTTCTTCGTTATATTTTCCACAGATTCTAAAATGTAAACTGTGTATTGCTCCACAAAAGGTTATTATTGATCTCTTTTCTCTTCAAACCTGCAAGTGCAATTTTTTTATTTCAAAACATCTCATGTTATTGTTTATCAGCAAATGACGATAACAATATCTACTGTTAAATAATTTCAAAACATCTTATGTTATTGTTTATCGATGTTGGATTGGTTGCGAATTTCCAAATTTTTGTCATTTCAAAACATCTTATGTTATTGTTTATCCTGCGGGCTGTCGGCTGCCGGCGATGTACGCCGCAATTTCAAAACATCTTACGTTATTGTTTATCAATCATGGCAGATTTCAGATTTAAGGATTTAACAGTATTTCAAAACATCTTATGTTATTGTTTATCATAAATATCACTTTCTGGTGTATATGCATCTCTTATATTTCAAAACATCTTATGTTATTGTTTATCGGAACGTGGGAAACTGGTTAGGATGTGCAAAGAAGTATTTCAAAACATCTTATGTTATTGTTTATCATGTACCGTCGACCCTTTCCAGCGACTGCAGTTTGTATTTCAAAACATCTTATGTTATTGTTTATCTACCTTGCGATATCTGGCATTGTGGAGTTTTTAAAATTTCAAAACATCTTATGCTATTGTTTATCAATTTCCACTGCGGAATGTCGGACAAACAGAATTATTTCAAAACATCTTATGTTATTGTTTATCGTAATGCAACATAGAAAACGCGATCAGTAGGAGGATTTCAAAACATCTTATGTTATTGTTTATCGGTCGAGGACTGCATGGCGACTGTCTTGTGTTTGAATTTCAAAACATCTTATGTTATTGTTTATCTGTCGCAAAAAGCGTCCATGAACCTCCATTTTTGAAATTTCAAAACATCTTATGTTATTGTTTATCATACATTCGTTTTATACAAAAAGAACTGATCTATATTTCAAAACATCTTATGTTATTGTTTATCTTTAAAGCCAGCTGTAATTCTCAACACTTCTCTGCATTTCAAAACATCTTATGTTATTGTTTATCTAAATCCCATCTTGATAGATATGTAACTGATTACATTTCAAAACATCTTATGTTATTGTTTATCTTCATTTTCTTCCCGGCCGCTACACTTCCGTCAAGCATTTCAAAACATCTTATGTTATTGTTTATCCGGAGACGCACCTTGAATAGATTCACCACTGATATTTCAAAACATCTTATGTTATTGTTTATCCCAGAAAAGATTCCGACCTCGAAGCACTCGGAATATTTCAAAACATCTTATGTTATTGTTTATCCCATATCCGGCATTTATTATCCTCACCGAACTGTAATTTCAAAACATCTTATGTTATTGTTTATCAATGATGCGGACTACATTTTCGTTCGAGATGAAATCATTTCAAAACATCTCATGTTATTGTTTATCTGCAGCATTGATTCTAAAAGGTGTTAAGACCATTGAATTTCAAAACATCTTATGTTATTGTTTATCTTAAGGAAGTAGACAGAAGCCAGAAACGGTACATAGATTTCAAAACATCTCATGTTATTGTTTATCAAGCTCAAAAAGCTCTATGAATTATATGCCACAAAATTTCAAAACATCTCATGTTATTGTTTATCTTTTCTACCCCGGATATAGACATTTGATCTCCGGGATTTCAAAACATCTCATGTTATTGTTTATCTTCTCTCCGTCTGCTCTTTCGACAGGAAATACTTTATTTCAAAACATCTCATGTTATTGTTTATCCAGCCAGTTTTCATTTACATTAAAGGTTTTACATAATTTCAAAACATCTCATGTTATTGTTTATCCCTCGCATTTCCGCGTTTTTTAGTTTCTCCCCTCCCCTTTTTCCCCTTATATTTTCTATATTTCTCCATTTTTTACCAGCCAACACCCTTATCCTGAACCGCCCTACTTATCATCCCATAAATCTCTTAATTTTTCAAGCTTTCCTGGATTTTTCATTCTTTTTCCGCCTGGTAAAAATCCTATAATTATATCATTAAACTTTCTCCTGTTACCTCCCCTCCATTTCCCAAAACTTCTTCTCCAAACACATTGTCATTCATCAACTTGATAATGCAAATAAAATCTTCATCCTTGTCTATTACCTGGTTCAAATCCTTCCGCAATTGTATAAACTTTGATGGCGTCATCTCTCCTCTAAATACAGACTTTTGAAAATGTGAAAGATACTTTTTACAGATCTTAAATACTTTCTGAACTCGTTTTTCATTCACATCATAAAACAAAAATGCATAATTATAATTCAATTCTTTCTTCTTTTTCATTACATCCCTTCTTTCAATGAAAATGGAACAAATTCTTTCTCTTCCAGTATATTTTTAATCAGCTTATAGCAATCCAGCTTCAATGCCGTGCGATATGAAACTTTTCGTTTTAATTTGGGATGCATAAATACACTTTCCAGACGTTCTTCAAATGACTCAATAAATATTTTTCTGCCTTCCTCATTTAAAACACAATAGTTTACCTGCTTATCAAAGTGTTTTTCTACCTGCAATCTGCGATTGTTTACCAAATCAAATATCGTTTTAAATACAATTACCGGCTTAAACACTTCACTGAGATCCAGGCTTAAAGAAAATCTTCCTTCTGATGGTTCGTGAAGAAAACTGATCCTTTGATCCAGATGTGTCTGATAAATTGCAGCAATTGTCTTCGTATATAACAGTGTATTTCCAAAAGAAATCAGCGCATTAATTGGGTTATCCGGCGGTCTTTTCACTCGCTTATTCATAACAAAATCTTCCGGAAGAAAATATACAAAGCCGCCATAAAACCTCATCCATACTTCTCCTTCATATGCCATCAACTCTTTTACATCTTCAGCTTGCACTACCTGTGGAAAAAATGATTTCTTTATCCAGTCTATTGTATTTTTTACTTCCTTTTTCCCATGTTTATAGTAGTGATAAAGGACTTCATAAATATTTACTCCAATTCCTTTTACAATCGCCCTTGCTATATCCATTCTGTCATTCTGATATTTCACTGCTTGCTTTACAAGTAATTTTCCACTCAGATAATGATCTTTTGGGTAATAAGTCCCACTGTATCCACCATAATAATTGAAAAAGTGAATGATAATATGATTCTGTGACAGAAAGTCCAACAACTTTGTGTTAATACCCACTTCGTTAAAGCAATAAATTTCTTTTGTGTTTTCCACTGGAATATATACATTCCTTCCATTTTTCCGAAAGCAAAGCGAATTATCCTTTCTGGTCAGTTCTCCAATGGACATGATATATCTTGTACTTCCCATTTACATCCTCCCGATTTTAAATATAGCAGTATTCATAATAAGCACATTTTTTGCATGTATTTTTATGAATACATTCTGGCGGTTTCTCTTCTGCGATTAGTGCTTCAATCTCCTGAATATAATCGAATAGCTGCTTCTCCACTTCATCAGTAAGTTCCAGATAAATAATCCTTTTATCTTTCTTATTCTTCTCCACAAATTCTAGCTTTCCTTTACGCAGAATTCCTTTTTTCTTCAAAACACTTAGGTAATATAAAAGTTGCCATTTTGCTGATTCCGGATCAGCATCGGACTTTTTCACTTCAACCAGATATTCTTTTGTCAGCTTATCCAGACAGATATTTTCAATTGCAATTTCTGAGTTCGTACTATTTTCTGCTCTTTCCTCATGAATCGCTTTTCCAATCTTCACCTGCTCACTGTTATCTTCCAAATTCAAACGATTTCCATGCAGATAGCACTGCCTTTTGCAGTGAAAATAGTAATTAATCAATGTTCCATTTATTCTCACAGGCTCACCTCATTTCCTAAATAAACAAGTCCTTCCCCTCTTCAAACAGCTCGCGCCTTAAAATATCGTTTTCATCGAAATACGCTTCTCCATTTTCAATATAATAAAGCTCACCAATCTGTTCATCCTCCATAAATTCTGCCTTGCAGCTGAACTGATAAATGAATGCATTCATTTTACTTCGAACGTTATGCAGCTTCACTTTGCGCTCAGAATATTCCATCTCTGTTTCTTCAATCAGCTGTTTATATTCATCCCACACAAACCTTCCATCAAGTTCTTCTCCATTTTCTTCTTGGATAATCCTTCCCAGATAAACAGATTTCATCAATCTGTTATCATTGATTAACTGCATCCGCTTATCCACCTTCGGCATATCAAGATTTCCTACTGTTTTCTGGAAAAAATCTTCTATATTTTCATCATTACATTTCTTTTTTTCCGCCAGTACCAGCGGAAGAATTCCATTTTCATAATAGGCAGGAAAGTTTTTCGCAGTCAGGAGCTCCCTCATTTCTTTATTCACTAATGTTTTATCCTTCTCAATTCTTTTGTCCCCACTGTATATTTTCTCAGCATTATCCAAATCAAAGAAATAGACAATGCCTGACTTTCTCCCCGACCGGTTGATTCTTCCCATAAACTGTTCTTCACTGTCCAGTCTGGAAATATCTTTATAGCCGATATCCATGTCAATATCTACACCCGCTTCAACTACCTGCGTTGCAACCAGTATAACTGAATCTAATGCTTCTATTTTCCGAATCATTCTCTTTCGATCCAGAATGCTGCTGTCACCTGTCATTAAAAATACCGGTATTTCACTCTTTTCACATAAGATTCGATAACATTCTTCGGCACTTCTCTTTCTGATAAATTCAATCAAAACTTTTTTATTTTTCCCAGCTTTTTTTACAATCTCATCCGTCAGATATTCCATCGTCATTTTCTGTTCCAACAGACTGTAATCCGCCACAACTCTTCTGGCAAATTTCGGATGATTAAAATATTTCTCTCTGTTTTCAATCAGACGTATTGTTTGGCAATGATTATCTGTCAGTATATCGAGATTCGGCAACGTTGCAGACATAATAATAATTTTCATCTGCATAAGTTCCGCAAAACCTTTTAAAAATGTAATAATTTCACCCCATAATTCATTTTTATAACTCTGTATCTCATCTAAAATAATCACCGAATGACTCAACTGGTGAAATCCAAATACATCCTCCTTCGCATGTCCAAACATTGTTCTGAAAAGCATGACATGGGTTGACAAAACAATTGGATAATTCAGAAACTGTCTGTCCAGTAAAATCCGATTCCAGTCATTTCCTTCGTCTCTGTCTTTCATTGGGACGAGTGAATTTACAACTGCTACCTGTGACATCACCCTTTCATTTTCACCAAAAATCTTTCCGATAGATTCCATATTTTGCTCTACCAGCGTATTGAACGGATAAATATAAAATATTTTATTTAATTTTTCATTTTCCCTGATAAGCCGAAATCCCAGATTCATCGCTGTATTACTTTTTCCACTTCCAGTCGGAGCTTCAAGATAATAGAATGTCTGATCTGAATTTTGCTTCAGAACCCGTTCTGCATCCAGAAACATCTCCGTTCTCAGAATATTGATTTCATCAATTTTTTCAAGTTTTTCCTTCTCCATCGGATATGTCTCTTTTTCATATTCACGGATTTTCTTCTGCACATCCCCACTTTCATAGATATCAATCATATCCTCATAATCGACGATCTCTCCAAAATCCAGCATCCTGGCACCATTCATGAATTCCGTTGTCGCATAATAATCGGCTACCACCAGAAGAGAATACAAAAGCTTCGTTAATCCGTATAAATAGACTGTTTTCTTTACATCTTCTTTCTGCATCCGCCCAAACATCTTTTTCCAGTCTTTCCGCATCTTAGATATCCCACTCTCATGCAAAATATTCTCTTTCCACATCATATACCAAGATTTTGCCCTTTTCCCCAGATTCTCTCCTTCCATCTGTTTCCCTGTCAGACTTGCCATATATGTTTCAAATTCTTTTAATTCTCCATGATGTCGTGAAATAATATAAGAATAAATATATGCAAAATCTTTTAAAATTTCTGCCTCGGATTTTTTAATCAGCTGCTTTGCTTCCCACATTTCGTTGATTTTCCCAAGAAAATAATCCAAATAAAATACAGATGATAGAATCGAATGTCTGCTGCCAATATTTGGATCCGGCTTTACCTCTTCGTGCCACTTATGATGCATTTTATCACTCTGAAAATTTGGATTAATTTTTCCAAGATCGTGAACACTGACAATATTTACTGTCATAAGCTCAAATAGATTTCTTGATTCTTTACTTAGTTCCTCCAGGTAAACATTCTCAAACTCCTGAAAAATCTCATCAATTTTTTTCCTTTTCACAATCTCTTTCCAATATTTCTGACAGAGTTCCGTATGTTCTCGCAGTGTTTCTTTTCTTTCGCCATTCTCTGAAAGATGTGCGAAACATACTTCTCCATACTCTGTAAATTCAGCAATCGGCAACATTAATTTTTCAATATCCATTTTCTATTCCTCTTACAAGAAAAGCCCCGCAAACTATGCAGGGCCTTCTGTTTTAGTAAAAAATCAATCTTCTGTTTGCTTCTTTATACACGATTTCTTCCGTTATTGTCACCGGCATATTTGTGTAACAAAATTTTTCATACTCATACAAATTCGTATAACCATTTAAGGCGATTGGAAGATTCTCTTCATATTTGAAAACTTCCAGATCGTCCTCATCGTCTAACAGACACAGCTCTCCCTTTCGTTTTGGGAACATTCCGGAGATTTCCTGTTCTTGACAAGTTGTTTCTTCCAATTCAACAATCTGCACATTTTTTATGTCTGCAGGATGATCATTTTTCCCAAGATATGGCATATATACACATCGTTTCTGTTTCAGACTATCTGCAAGCTTCTCTGCCTTATCACAATCAATCAGCACATAAATATCCCATTTCGGATTTTCAAGCCACTGTTCTTTAACAATCAGATTTCCTCCCTGCTCCCCCGATGCATAACCTACAGAATTGTTAAAAAGCTGTACCTTTTTCGGAATATATCCCCGTTCATTTTGTGGAACGATTGAAATATGAAGCTTATTCAGTTTCTCATAAAATTCCGGAAACTCTTTGACAATACTCTGTCCCTTTTTTATCTTTGTCCACTTCTTCTGTGCATAGCCATCATAACCTAATATTGCACCAAACATTCCTAGAAGCGCAACTTTATGAATCTGCCCAAATGTAAAATAGTAGTAAGTATTTACTTCCGGTTTTTTAAAAAAGGCATTTTTTCCACTCAGTGTAAATTTTACAGCCTTCATACATTACACCTCTTTTTGTGTAACTATATTATAAATTTTTGCCTCTTCAATTACAGACACTAACTTGGTCGTATACGGGTTATAATACACTTCAACATTTTTTATTCTATCCTTCATAGCACTTAAGATTTCTGCGCAGTCACTGATATCAATCACATTTATTTCTTCCTCTTTTTTGAAAGTGATGTATTCTGATAAATTTGGAAGATATAAATCTGGATCTGTCTCTACAAAAATAGCAAATTCATTTTCACATCCTTCTTTCGCATTTGTTGCATAAGAAGTAGTCGCTACAAGCGCTGTTCTTTTGAAATTTTGATAATCTTCTTCTGTATAGCCTTCTGTTACACCAAGTTTTATCCATTCCTTGTATGTCATCGGATTGATCACGAATGGATAAAAATAGTGTGCTTCGTTGCTTGTAATTTTTGTGCCAAGGGTTGAATTCTTCGCTTCTTCCTTTTTCTCCTCATCTTTTGCGTCTCTAAACGGGGAAAGAATCTGCTGTTCCTCTGCAGTTGTCCCCTCATATTTGTTAAATCCCTGTCCAAACTGAACGGCTCCTGTTATTGATACATTCACTTTCGCCTTCGGTTCTGCAAAAGTCGCGCCAAAATTCTTCACATCGACAGCAGACAAAAGATTCGTCAGTACTTCTTTCCCATCCTTGGCATCTTCTAACTTATCCACATGGAAAATATCTTCATAACGTTCTTTGATTGATTTTGGAATAAGCGTATTATTTTCTCCGAATTTCATAGATTTAATGTAAAGGACCTTCTTTCCTTCATCATCCCACATTTTTTTCATTGGATACTTCAATGCTTTATCACTTCCATAAACTGTTCCATCGGACATACTTTTCGGATAGCCCGTAAAATCCGCATTCCAGTTTGCCATAATCGAAGAAATTCCCAATACACCATAAATTCTTTTTTCCATACTACGTTTCCTCCATTTCTTTTTTCGAAGATTCATAAAACAGACTGTTGCTCAGATACCCTGCAATAATTGGTTCCTGTCTTATTTTCCCTTCTAATTCATATCCCAGAACCATTCCGTACATATAATTAAATCGGCTGCTTCTTGTCGCGATCTCATGATTGTACTTCATAAAATATTGTTTTAATCTGGTTTGCAGCACCTCATTACTTGTTGCATTAAAAAATGGATTTGCAAGCGAATGTGTCTTTTCTTTTGCTTTACTCAGCGAAATATAATATCCGACAAGCTGCCCTACTGCATAGAAATATTCCTCATCGCTTTCAATTATCTGTTCTCCCCGACAATTGATCTTATCTCTTAATTTCTCTCTAATTTCACTGTATCTGTCTGCCATATTACATCCTCCAAAATACTCATCAAACGAACACATCAAATTAAACTGCTGTACAACTTTTCCCATATATCCATTTTTGATGGATTCTTTGATCACGTTCCTTGCTACTGTATGAAGAATTCTATCCATTCCAACTTCTCTGCCTTTATATAGCCATGCAAAAACCGCTTCCCTTGACCATATCAGAATTCGCTTCAATTCACCATCGATGCTCATTTCGTCCTCTGGTGTAAAATAATTACCTGTCAGCCATTTTGAATAGAACACTTCATTTACAATCTCCTGTAATCCCTGACGATTTACATACTCTTTGTATTTGCCTTCCCTATCTTCTGCACCTATCACATTTCGATACAAAAATTTCTTTTTCAGAAAATATTTATAATCCACAATGGTATCCTGATGATGAATCTCCAGTTCTTTTCCTTTTTGAATTTTTAGAAAATATCCCGAAAAATCACCCTCGACCATCTGGTCTCTTTTTTTACTTATAATCTTCTTTTCATCATAATCAAAAAAGATATTCGTCTCACCTGCATTTGCCTTGTTCATCAAGTAATCAAAAAACTTTCTCTGCCCGATTGCCTCTTCCGGCGTAATCAGATACGGAATCGTCATTTTTCGTGTCTTCTTTTCAAGATATGGCTTCTTGGAATTCAATCCTAAATTGTCATTTGAAAGTCCATAAATCTGACCATCAATCTCTACATTATAATCATTTTTGTTAAAAATTTTGGTCATTACATATCTCTGTTCTTCCTGAACATATAATTTTGGTTCTTCTGCGAAAAATATCTTCAGATAATTTTTACGGTTTAGCTCCAATTCATCTAATCCAAAAATATGTCCTTTGATCCATTCACGGTTTTTTTCCAGCTTTTTCTGGTCTACTTCTCCAATCTTTTTGGCAATATAATCATACATCTTCCGGTCTTGTGATTTTTTGTACTTTTCTCTTGGATCTTTTAAAATATCAAAATACCGATCAATTGCTTCTTCATTCAATTTTCCATTATCAAAACTGTCCCATTTCACCCAGAACGCCAAATAACTGTTAGAATGGATTACTTTCTTTGTATCCTGTGGCTTATCCATACTCACCAATCTGCTATGATAATCATAAAAACAGATTCTTTCATATAGCTTATCATCCACTGGGATTCTCTCAACAGTTCTGGTTTTCTTATCCATCCTGACTGAACACTGTCTGATCTCACCGTTCTTTTCCACCACAAGATAATCTCCATCTGCCAAAATATATTCATCCAAAATTAATCTGTCCGAATCCCCAAAACGCTTTTTCGTCCGTTCAAGCTCTGCTTCAAATATCTCCAGGCAATCTTTCAGCATCTTATCACCACCTTTTTATAGCCATCGATAATTACAAAATCCCATTCCTCTGGAATTAATCTCTCCGATTCCCACACCAGTTAAAAAATACGCTAGTTCCTGTGCCTGCTTATTATCTGTAATTTTCAGATTCAGCTTATCACCCAGCAACCTGATTCCTTTATATTCCACTGGTACCGGTTTTCGGTTCAAAAAAGTAATCCCTGTATACAGTTGAAACTCTTCATCTATCTCCTCATTTCCAATGAACTGTTTATATTTTTTGATTGCATTTTCAAAAATCCGCCGTTCATATTCTTCCACCGAAGCCTGGACTTTCCAGTACCCCTGCTCCCACTTTTGTATCACTGGTGTCAGAGTGTAAATTTCACTGATCATCTTCCTTGGAACAATTCTACGCTCCGCAATAAGTCCTTTCATTTGATTCGAAGAATGATTGCTTAATTCTTTTGCAAAATATCTGGCAAGCTCTGCTTCTACTGTTCGGATCGTGATCGTGTAGATCTGTTCTTTCTTATAAATTCCATCCCTCTCCAGCGGGAATAAACCATTCATACAATATAACTTGTATTGATTCGTTTCATGGTAAGTTAGCCACTCCTGATCTTTAGTTAGAACAGAATCTATAAAATATGCTTCTGCTGTTAGCATTTTGGATAGTGGAATGTCTTTTAGAAGAAATACTTTTAGTCTGATTTCAAATACTGTTATTTGCTTTTGCAATTATACACCTCCTTATAATCATTCAGTATTTATGCTCTATATAGTTTATAATAATGATACATCTATTTTTTATTTCTTACAAGATATTATTTTAATAATCTTGCATACTCTTCTTTCTAAATGTTATACTCTTCTTATATCTATAAATCTGTAACAATTTATTGTTTTTAAATGTATTTATGCTTTATTAATTAAACCGTAACATGAGATGTATCTATTCAAAAAGACGCCACAAAATTCTGGGGTAATCAAAGTTTTTGAGGGGATGTCTTTTTGAGGGTTTAGATTGAGGGGCAAACTTGAGGGGCAAGTTTGAGGGGCTGGTTTGAGGGTTTGGTTTGAGGGGCTAGCTCTTGTCTGCCTATGTAGAAATAAAAAATAGGATTAATCCGTTCTTATCGCTGATCAATCCTATTTTATTTTTTTCCTTCTTTTTGTATGATTGTTCTTGCGGAAACTTCAAAACAGAAAGGAGGATACATGAATAGTATCACAAATTTACTCGACCTTGAAGATACAGATATCGAGATCACCGATATTCAAATTCAAGGTCAAACAAAAACACTTACTCTTTCAACTCCACCTGTATCACATTTTTGCCCTTCTTGCGGGTTTCGTATGTATTCACGTGGCATTAAAAAGAGAACCATTAATCATCCAATTCTTCAAGATAATTACTCACTTGTTCTTATCTTGAAGCAGCGTCGATGGCGATGTACAAATCCTGAATGCCTATACGACACAAGCGAATCATTTAAGTTTGTAAACCGGCAACGACGAACAACAAATGCTACAGATATGCTTATCGTAGATGCTTACAGGAATCTCTTAGAAACTTCTGTTTCTATAGCAAAAAAATTTCATGTTTCTGATTCTCATGCACATGATGTCTTCAATCGATATGTTAAATTAGACAGGCTAACTCTCACAGATGCCATTTCGATTGATGAAGTCTTTTTAGACATGGATGAGCACTGTAAATACGCACTTGTCATTCAGGACTTCCACACAGGTGATCCCATCGATTTACTACGAAGCAGACGTTCTAATGTGACCGAGCCTTACTTTACTTCAATCCCTACTGAGGAACGCTTTGCAGTGAAGTATCTTATCTCTGATATGTATAATCCATACATTTCTTATGTGGAAAAATATTTTCCCAATGCAATTTCTGTCGTAGATTCATTTCATGTCATTCAATGGATTACTCGTATGATTGATAATTATATTCGTCAGCTATTAAAGAAGTTCCGTCAGCGTGATCGTGAATACCAAGAAAAACTATCTCTTGAACAGCAAGTGCCGGTATCTCTTCCACCATCTGATGAAGTTTACCTACTTCAGAAATACCGTTGGCTTATTCTATGTAATCAATCAAATATTCGATATCATACTGATCCACGTATGGATCCGCATTTCCATGCACTCATGAACACATATGATTATGAAGATGCGTTATTTCGCATAGACTATAAACTCAAAGAGTTCAGAGATCTAAAAGAACTTTATCTTCAATTCAATGCCAGAAATGGCGGTAATCCTTCACAGGCTCAAATTGAATTGGAGGAATTGATTGAAGCATACCGGAAATCAAGACATGAGATATTTCGTGAATTCGCTTCTCTCTTAGAAAAATATAAATCTTCCATTATCAACTCATTTATTATGGTTGAAAAAATCGGTAATGGAAGAATCTATGATAGCCGATTATCAAATGGACCTATTGAATCTATTAACAGAAAAATCAAAGATTTAAAACGACTTGGCCGAGGTTTCCGCAACTTCGAGCATTTTAGAAATCGCTTTTTATATGCAACAAGATCAGTCCCTGTATTAAACGATATCACGAATTACAACCCTGTTCTATATTTAGAAGAGGATGATTTTTAGGAGGAATTTATGAAAAACCATTGTGCTTTTAGCAAGAATCATTCCTGTCCACTTTGGACAGATTATGAACTTACATGTTATGAATTAGAAGAGGCAAACTCACTATGTCATGGCAACTGGATTGAAATTGAACGTCAATACAAATATATTCAAACACTGCAAAAAATCTTATCAGATAATGATATCCCATATCCCAACGAATATGATTTTGACTAATTATTTAAGAGGGCCTGGAATTATTCCAGACCCTCAAACTCGCCCCTCAAGTTTGTCCCTCAAACCAGCCCCTCAAACTAAACCCTCAAAAACTGGCATTCTAAAAGGGCCAGCCCCTCACGACTGACCCTCAATTAGTTCGGCAAACCCTCAAAAACTTTGATTATCCCACGATGATCGCGTGCTTTGCGACTGCCTTAGCCCCCAACCAGTACCCTCTTCTTAAGATGCCCCTGTAACTTCCCATCATCAGTCCCACAACCAGATCGATCGCCGCTATCGTAAAAAACACATTCCGGTAAAGCGGTGCTTCTCTGTAATATGCAGTCCCATGACGTAACCACTGAGCAAGTAAATAAGATACTTCCAACAATATTAAATCTAACAAAATAAAATCCCAGTGTTTTAGCCAACTGGAAGTTTTCTTTCTGTACATAAGTGAACCCAACCCTCTTAAATCATTACACTTGTAATACGTCTCTTTTAATATTTATAACACATTTTGCATAAAAGGTAAATGGTTACTCACGCCTAATTACGTTTTAATTGCATTTTTCGTCATTTTTACTTTTATCGCGAAGAAAATCCATTACTTTTATCTACTACAATATATTTATGGTTAATCCCCTTACATCCAGTAAGGAATTATCCAT
>ERZ894191.536-NODE-536-length-30424-cov-13.222464_pt1 | contig 30424 bp, 28 predicted proteins | sample MGYA00380282_ERZ894191 | MGnify/ENA primary metagenome ERZ894191 (study PRJEB32331, sample SAMN06328485) | human gut metagenome | biome: human gut microbiome; feature: stool | host: Homo sapiens | collected 2013-02-21 ...
GAAAAAGCAAATCAAAAATAAATATTTTTCGTGTCTACTTTTCTTGACTACTACAGGCATATCGGTTTTGGTATCTGAGAGAGTGTCTGCACTGGACGAAAATCCCGTGCTATGTTTACAAGATCAAGCGGCAGATACGTGATCCTCGTGAACGGCGCCGCCGGGAAATTCATCGCAGGCAGCAGGCGGCAGAAAGTCCGCGTATCCGGCTTCAACTCTACGAGAATTACTACAAGCTGCTGAAAGGCATGAAGAACGCAGGTGAAATCAAAGGCGGTTTACAGACGCGGTTGATGCAGCTTCTCGGCGTTTCCGAACGCACGGTGCGCATTTATAAGCAGCTCTCGGAACAACTTACCGGGCGAGAAAAGCAGCACTTAATGCGCGGTAAGCTGCCGTTTGTGCAGGCACGTGCCCTTGCCGCAGAGAGAAATCAAAAAGCGGCAATGTTGCCGAATTCGGAAACAGAAGATCTACACCGGCAAGGTTCAAGCAGTCATGATGAGGCAGCAGTAAAAGCGGCAATGTTGCCGGATTCGGAAACAGGAGATCTTCATTAACAAGGTGAAAGCAGTGAGGATGCAGCAGCGGCAAAAGCGGCAATATTGCCGCTTTTGTGCTGTCAGGTACGCTTTTTACATTTTGAAGTGCGGCAGTTAATTATAAACACCTATATCTTTTGCATATTTAGAAAGATTACCTGATAAAAATGACCATACAGTAGCATTTTTACTCTTGTATGGTCATTTTCTGTTTTAGAGAACGGTTCCTTATAAACTCAAAAGCGGCAACATTGCCGGTTTACGGTCTTTGTGATGAAAGCCGACACATCTGTTCATAAAGGGATACCGGATCCGGGTGGACGTACCGGCGGAGCGTAAAGGCCGGGTTGGAGTGGCCGATGATAAGAGCAAGGCTTTTTGCATCCGAACCGTTTTCGATCATTCGGGTCGCGAAGGTATGGCGCAGCATGTGCGGCGATACGCGGCGAATTCCGGCGCACTTTGAAGTATACAGGCAAATGTGCCGTAAGTGACCGGCGCTTACCGGTTCTGCATCGCCAAATATGTAGCGGTTAGAGCTGCCGCGCTTAGCCCAACCTTGCAGATGTGTGAGCATAAGGGCGACTTCGGGAATCACCGGCACGCAGCGAATGCCGTTTTCGGTTTTGCTTTTTTCAACGTGCAGAACCTTGGCTTTTTTATCCCAGTCCTGCCAGCGCAGGTTTTGCAGCTCTCCGCGCCGCAGGCCGGTCAGAAGAAAGGTTTGCAGAATGAACTGATCTCGAATCGTGAGTTGCTTTGCAGCTTCTTCAAACGCTTGCTGTTCTTCACGTGATAGCCCGTTGACGACTTTTTCCGAAGCCTTTTTGGGGACGGTGACGCCGCTGATCGGGTTTTCTGTACACTGGTGGTTTTTGATTGCGGTTTGATAGGCCAAGTTATAAAGCGACTTGATATGCCGTAAAGATGATTTTGCGTATTTCTTTGATAGGTCATTCAAGGCTTTTTGAAACGTGACCGGCAGCAGCTCTGTGAGTGGTGTGCTTTCGATTTCCGGGAAACGCCGCGATAGTCTTTTTCGGGCATCTCGGTAGATTTCGAGCGTTTTCGGGGCATATTCCGGCACGGCGTACACCTCATACCAAATATCCAGCCGTTCTCCGATGGTACAGACTTTTCTTTCCATTGTAAACCTCTCCTATTAGATAAAAATTCCCGTTAGGGTTAATTCAGTTTAGCAGTGAAAGGAAAGAAAAACAAAAACCGGCAATGTTGCCGGTTTTGCTCAAAGAAAATTTGTTGCATAGGCTTATTCGTATTTCACGTTATTGAGCTCGATGAGTTTTCGTGTTGGGCAATAGGAAACGCAGAGGTAGAACGTGCCGGTTTCGATGGTTTTATTGGTCTTTCCAGGGTCGGTCATGCTGTTCATCGGCTGTTCTACGAATGGGAAATGAATGACTTCTGTTGTGCCGGGTTTTAGGCGGAAGACGGCGTTACCTTCGAGCTGCGGGGTCAGAAGATTCCAAATTTCAAAATCGACCGGCATGGTCATAGCGCCGCATTGCAGCTCGTAGCGGTTCAGATAAATGAGACCGTCTGTGTTATTGGTGTTTGTCAAGGTGACTTCCACGTCGTACACGTATTTGGGCACGGAAGCACCTATGGAGGTGAAGGATTCCTCATCCACTGTGCCGCCGAGTGATTCGTAATAGGTGCGGTAATCCCGTACGGTGGTATTGTTTATGCGGATGATATAGCCGTCCGGATTCTCTGCGGCGACGTCGAAAAAGTTGAGACCGATCTCCACATCGTCGCCGGTTTTATAATACTCGTTCATAGGCTTATAAGGCACGTTATTGGCGTTTACGAAAGATACTCCCCAGACGGTGAGCAGAGCGGCCGTAAGGCACACAAAAAGTGTGATTTTCACCCACTTTTTCATATACTTTCCTCCTGTCTCAATTTTTCAGAAAGCTCCTTTGCTGTGTACTGTGCCGTCAGTTTTCCGCTGTCTAAGCAATACACGACGTCTGCAACAGCTCGCAGCAAGGAAAAATCATGGCAGGAAACAATGACCGTGGCACCACGTGCTTTTTCGTTTAAAATAATGTCACGAACAAGCTTTACACCGGAATCGTCCAGTGCATTGGTCGGTTCGTCCAGTACCAAAATATCCGGTTTTTCCATGATAGCGGCTGCGATGCCGAGCCGCTGTTTCATGCCGAGCGAGTATTTCTTATATTTTTTATTGGCGTTTTCGGATAAGCCGACCGTTTCCAGAACCTCACGGATGCGTGCCGCATCGACTAAGCCGCGAATGGAGGACAGCATCTCAAGGTTTTCATAGCCGGAATAATTGCCGAGAAACGCCGGGTTTTCAATTAAAACACCGATGCTTTCCGGAAAGGTGATTTCATGGCCGAGCGTCTTGCCGTCGATGCGCACTTCTCCGCTTGTGGGATAGATGAGCCCTGATACAAGCCGCATCAGCATCGTTTTGCCGGAGCCGTTTACACCTTTGAGTCCGGATATAACACCGGGAGAAAAGGACATGGATATATCATCGACGACGGTGCTGCCGCGAATTTTTTTCGTTACATGGTCAAGTACGATTTCTGCCATTATGTTTCCTCCTTGCCGAGTATATTGTGCCTTCTGAACAGCATATAACCGAGCACTGCGCTCAATACAGTGAGCACGGTGGCGTACAAAACGCCAACTGTTGGCGACACGCCGGTTTCCATGACTTGTTCGCTGCGCAGAACCATGGTATAGTTTCCGAGTAAAGCAGGAGACGTATAATACGCCGAAGCCAGCAAGTAAACGAGAGAGCAAATGTAGCTGAAAACGGGCTTCATGAATAACGAAAGCGTCATTTGTGCCATGCTGAGTGCGATTGCTACCATGGGCGGTAGTATAAAAAGCTCGAGTGTCAGCGACCATTCCACAGATGGCAGGCGTACTTCTCCGGCGTCTAAGAACAAATCCATATACGGTGAAATTGCAAAAGAGAATTGCAGACCGCCGCAAAGTGCGAACAGAATCACGACGACCCAGAGAAACAGGAAAAAGGTGAGCACGGAAAGCACATTCCACGCACATTTTGAAAACCACCATGCGCTGCGGCTTGCAGAATGCAGCATAGTATGCTGCCCAAAGCCGCGCATATCTTCGTCGGTATAACGCAGTGTGCTGTACAGGATCAAAGCAAACAGCAGTACCCACAATGCCGGAAAACGGAAGGAATCATAAATACTGGGGACATATTTTCGCATACCGGCAAAAACATAGGCGGCAAAATCACCGAGTGTGAAATTCTGCTTTGGCTGAAACACGGCGCAGCGGTACAGAAAATCGACGCCAATGCACAGGAAAAATGCCAAGGCCAACAGATAATGCTTCCAAGCGGAGAGAATGCCGTTTTTCAGATCGTAACGCAAAAATTTAATAAATTTCGTCATAACGACCTCGCAAAAGGATCGTTCCTACAGAGAACAGCAGGAAAAGGGCGGCTTCGCCGAAAATGACACGGCCGTCTGCTAAAAGCAGAGGTGCGGTCGTGTGCAGGAAGCTCATGGGGACGGCTTCGACCGACCAAGCACTGGTCTGGCTTGCAATGCTGTTTTCAACGTATTGTAAGCCGAGAAACAGCAGAAATGGCGTGAACAGCAGTGCCACACGGTTATGAATATAAAACGACACAGCAAAACTGAGCAACGCGAACAAGCCGCAGAAAAGCGCCGTTAAAAGTACGAACAGGGTTAGGTACAGCAGAGGGGTTGTATAGTAAAGATCAGCCCAAAGATCGCCGAAGCCGATGTGCGTATATACGACATAGTTGACTTCCGGCTGAAAGACCGGCAGCGTTGCGCTGACAAGAACGACGTTGACCAAGAGGGGAATCAAGGCCGTCAGTGTGCCGGAGAGGAACGTTGCAAGCATTTTTGCGGTGATATACCGTGTTTTGTGTACGCGTGTGGCGATGTTTTTTAAATACCCGGTTTTGCGCTCTAAGAAAAACGACCATGCGTATGGCAGCGCTGCTGCGACCGGTAAGAGCGTATAGAACACCGAGTACGCAAGGGATAAATTTTCGCCGCCGACCCATGCGTTGTAAAAGCCCAAAAGAGACAGCATGGGGTTATCGATGAGCTTTCCATTTTCTGCAAAGCGTTCACCGACTATACCGTATAAAACGGCGCTGTTGTTTTGGTACATGTACACGGCGCTCAAGACAGCAAACAGCGTCATGATGGAGACAGACAGCACAAAGAAACGGTTTTTGAACGCTTTTTTAAGCTCTAACCGCAGCAGTCTTTTCACGAATCTCCCTCCTGTTCAAAAAGTGCAAAATACTGCACGGTAGGATATTCTACAAGATCGTCTTTACCGACGCACAGGTAAATGCAGTGATCTTGCACATAGTTTTTGGTGCACAGAATGCCGATTTGGAATTCCATGGTTTCTCCCGGCTCCAAAGCGGGCAGATACCAGTAGCGCCTTGCTGTTTCCGGGTCGTCAAGCGACGGATGTACGCTTTGGTAAACGTTCTCCGCGTAGCCGGAACCGTCTTGAAGCAATTCATCCGCAGAGGCATTGCTGACGGATTCTTCACGATCCGTTTCCGCCGGAATCAAGTCGCAATAAATGGGGTAATCGCCGAGTTCTTCGGGATATTCTCCAGAACCGTTATAGCTTACGGACATGTCGATGAGGTAAAAGCCGCAGCGGGAGAGCACGTCGTCATAATACTCGTCATCGCTGACTGCCAGTTCCTCACGCGGAATGCCGGAATCTACAAAGTTTTCGTAGTAGGTATAGCCTTTTAATGTGTACTCTACGCCATCCAAATACGGAATGCGGGACGGGAAGCTTTCGCCGATACCTTTTATTTCGATTTTGTCTTTCGTCGCGTCGGAGGGAATATATGCCGTTGTGCCGGTGCTGGAATCTTCTATCACATCCATACCGCTGGGCACAGATTCGTTGTTTTGCAGCTTTTCCGCCGTTTCATTCACTTTATCGTGCAGTGCGTCGTCGATTGCTTTATAATTGCAGGCGGAAAGAGAAGAAAGGAGTGATAGGAGCAGGAGCAGGGTAAAAATCTTTTTCATAATTGTGTACCTAATAACAGAGTAATGCCCAGCCGAAAATTCGTCTGAGCACTACCCATAGAGTTATCAACCGTTGTAATCTATGCAACCACTTTCTGCAACACTGTCAGGACTCCAGACAGCTTTTGCGTTGGTAGCAGCATAGCCGCAGCCTTTACCACCTACACGCGCCCACGCAGAGCGACCGTATGTTTCGCGCACATCTTGCCTGACGTATCCTTTGGTTCCTTTAGTTATATACGCAGTGGAGCGTTTTGTGCTGGTGCCAGCATAATACGTTGTGCAGTCTGTCCAAGACTTGGCATCACTGCTGCTGGCGCCCCATATTGTAGCAATCCATTGGCGAGGGCCATCGACATCCTTTCCTGAATAACGAATATACGAACTGGTCGTATTATCTTTTTTCTGAGCGGTACTGTCGATAGAAACAGAAGTAGTGCTGGACACTTTAACTACGAAGTAAGTATCGTTTGTGTGAGCCGAAACCGAGAAAGGAATAGCAGACACAAGCATTGCAGTAACAGCTAAGACAGCGGCAATACGTTTTTTGATCATGAAATATTCCTCCTAAAAGAATTTTATCATAAGAATGTACCGGCCGGCAATTCATTACGTCAATCTATTCAACAAATTGCATACAATTATATTGTATAGAAAACTAAATAGGTGCATATCGAACTATCTGACATTAAGTTAGCACATATATATTTATTTGTCAATACATTATTATATTTTTAAATATTGAAATTTGGAATAAGTTTTGATATAGTTTTGCTAAGAGAGGATGAAGAGTATGGCTGTGGATATTTTCAAAATTGGATCCGTTGAGCTTCTTGTGCTGCTGCTATTGCGGGAGCAAGATGCGCACGGGTATCAGCTTGCGCAGCTTATGGAAGAAAAGAGTGATGGCCTTTTAACGGTTAAAACAGCTTCTTTGTATCCGATTTTATATAGACTAGTTGATACCGGGTGCATTTCCTGCAAAGAAACGCATGTGGATAGTTCGAGAGATGGAACAGTGCGACGTTCCGCCCGTGTACGTATTATATATCACCTTGAAGCTCCGGGAGAATTGAGGCTGCAAGAGCTGATGCACGAGCATAAAATGTTTATTCAGGGGTTTGATGCAATTCTTTCCCGAACGAAAGGTGAATGAAATGATGGCAAAAACGAGTGTTGAATGGTATTTGGATGCTGTGAATAGGGCATTGATCTGTTCGAGAAAAGTGAAGAAGAGAGTGATCTCTCAGCTTTCTGATGACATTTGCGGTTTGGAGGAAGAATATGGGCATGAATTGAGCCGAGAAGAAATTGAAGCACAATTCGGTTCTCCGGAAGAAGCGGCAAAAGGATTTTTAAAGGTAGCGGAAATTAGGAAAAAAATTTCGGCAAAGAGAATAATTGCGATCTGCCTTATCGTTGTGTGCGCAGTAATAATCGGGTATGTTGGTTATGAGTTTATCCAAGAACGCAAGTTTGCGGATGGATATGCGGTTGAAACGCCGGTATACAATATTGAGGAAGTGCCAAGCGAAGTTACAAATCCACCGGAAGATGCTAAGGTGTACTGAATATTTTGGAGGTAGTAGTTATGAAAAAATCAGCAACAAAAATAATTGCCAGTCTGTTCTGTGTAGTGCTTCTGCTTTCGTGCTTAACATTTCAAGTAAGTGCACAGACCGTTCGTGATGTTGAGTATTTTGATGACGGTTCGTATGTGGTGACGGAGTTAACGGTGAATACCGATAACCCATTTGCGCGTACCGGAAAAAGTGGCTCAAAAACCAGCACTTATTATGGTTCAAACAATAAAGCCTATTTTGCCGTAACACTGACGGGGCAATTTAACTATACCTATGGTTCGAGTGCGAAAGCAACCGGAGCCAGCACGTCTGTTACGGTTTACGATAGTTCGGCTTCGTATGTAACAAAGAGTGCTACATATAGCGGCGCAACAGCGACCGGTACGGGAACTGTTAAAGTCAATGCGACTTCCCGAACGCTTACGGTGAAAATCACTTGTGATAAGTACGGGAATCTTTCGTGAGCATATTATAGTTTAAAGCATCTTCTGGAATGGTACTGTTCAATATCTAATTTATAAAAAAATGAGAGCTGTTTCGATATAGAAACAGCTCTGCCTATTTATAGTGCTATTGTAGGAGAAGTGAAATTTTATGACAAAATCAAAATTTGAGGCCGAAAAAGAAAAGTGGATAAAACGCGGTGAGATAAAAACATACAATATGACTGAACTTTTGACCTATGACGAGAAGCAAACAGAAGACCATTTGGCCGGTGCAGAAGTGTATGCTTATGCAGCGTACACGTCTCGCCTGCATGTGATGCTGTATACAGTGCAAACGGTTTGGAATATCTTACCAAACGGAGACACGGGAGATGTTATTCGAGAAAATTATAAATTGCTGCTTGCATTTTGAAGAATTAAACTGATGCGGAAAAACCGGCAATGTTGCCGGCTTTTTCTGTGTGAATATAAAACTTGCCAGATAAAAGAATTTCTGGTAGAATTTAAAAGAACCGTGATAGCGGTTCGGGTGCTGCCATAACGGTGGACGGTTTGGCCCTCAGATGCGGATTTTCCGCACCGTGCGAGGGAACATTTTTTGAATATGAAAAAATCCCTCAATCCAACACAGAGAGAGGGATGACGCTTATGAAGCTCGAGCTGAACTTTAGCGATTTGTGCCAGTTGGCACTTGTCGTTATTGCGTTGATCGAACTGTTTCGTGATCGTAAACATAAAAAGAGATGAGCCGCCCTGCCCAAGGTCTCGGCTCATTTCTTTAAACTGAACTGAGGGCTAACCGTTCATCGGCAGCACTCTTTCTATTTCTAATTATAAACGCTTCTGAAGTTTTGTCAAGCGCAAAAACCGGCAATGTTGCCGGTTTTTGTTAGACGAGAGAAAAGGCGGGGCGGGTTACGTAATGAGCAAAACCGCGACACCTTAGCAAAACCGCGACACCTTGTTGAAAAATGCAGAAAAAATCTTATTTTGCGTTGACGAGCGGGAAAAGAAGTGCTATACTTTTAGGCAGAAATAAAGAAAACGTCCGCTACGGACGCTTCTCGGTCAATAAAAGATCGCCAAATCTTTTATTGATTCCAGATGCTGTAACATCTGAAAACTTCGCGAAAAGACGCCGATAGGACGTTTTTTACAAGAGGGGTGCTTCATGTCTAACACTTAGTTAGATTATAGCACAAGCCAAACGATATTTCAAGGCTTTTCAGATGCTTGTCTGGAGAGCCTTTTTTATTTCTGATTTTGCACCTTGAAAACCGAATGAACCCACAGGCGAGAATACCCGGCGCAAATCAGTGTGCATGTGCGCACCTCTGCAATGGGAAATACTTGGTATACAGGATTGGACAAACCTAATCTGCCTCAGGAACGGCGTTTGAGAACGGGTCGCTAAAATCAGGATTATTAAAACGAAATACTTTGTTTTAATCGATGTGCATAGCGGCTATTCGGCTATGCACATACATTAGAACAAAGCTTGGTGGAAACGCGCGGGCTCGAACCGCGGACCTCCTGCGTGTGAAGCAGGCACTCTAACCAGCTGAGCTACGCTTCCATATCAACTGTATTACGTATTCTACCACAGAAAATGGGATTTGTCAAACGCTAATTTGGGAATGACATGATTTTTGCGGAGGGATTTACAGAAAGTTTCAGTAAACTTTCCTTTTTCCGACACTGTATTTAACGCGGGGGCAGTATACTGAAAACACAGAATGCACGGGGAACGCCGCAAGTGGGCTGAAATGCGGCGGAGAAGCTTGCCTTTATGTGGGTTTTATCGGTGGTTAGTTATTGAAACTATACAAACCAAAGTGAGTTTTCATGGATTATTGTTAGAAATTAGCTAAAAACCCTTGAACTTTTTTCTTGTTGTGGTATTATTAGTATGAACATTGGTGCAGAGCGTCTTTTATTAAATTGAACGGCACGGAAAATAGGAAAATAAGACGCTGTGCGGCAAAAAATTCGGACGGACTGCGGGTGCAAAAATGAGAATGGCATGCACCGCCGGCGTTTGCCGGGCTGTTCCGAATGGAAAGGACAGGACGTATGAGTGAGATGATAAACAAAACGGCGCCGGAAGGCAATGTTCCGCTTTATTTGTTCCGCAGCGGCAAAAACAGCCATTCCTACGAATACATGGGTGTGCACAACACGGTGAAGGACGGAAAGGCATGCACCGTGTGCCGCGTATGGGCGCCGAACGCGCAGGCAGTTGCCATTACCGGTGATTTCTGTGAATGGGATCCGGAAAAGTATCCGCTTACAAAGATCGACGACGCGGTTTGGGAGGGCTATACGAACGAACCCTTAAAGGAATTCGACGCGTATAAGCTCGTCATTACGGCGGAGGACGGCACGGTGACGTATAAGTCCGACCCGTATGCGTTCCACGCAGAGACACGTCCGGGCACGGCTTCCCGCTACTACGACATTTCGGGGTACAAGTGGAACGACGGCCGCTGGTTTGAGCACAAGAAAAAATACCCGCATTATAACCAGCCGGTGAACATCTACGAGATGCACGCAGGCTCCTGGCGCAAATATGCGGACGGCAGCGTGTTCTCTTACGACAAGCTCGGCGACGAGCTGATCCCGTATGTGCAGGAAATGGGCTTTACGCACATTGAGTTGATGCCGTTGACGGAGTACCCGTTCGACGCTTCCTGGGGCTACCAAGTGACAGGCTACTTTGCACCGACCTCCCGCTACGGCACGCCGAAGGACTTTATGCGCTTTATCGACCGCTGCCACCAAGCGGGCATCGGCGTGATTATGGACTGGGTGCCGGGACACTTCCCGCGCGACGAGGCCGGCCTTGCGAAATTTGACGGCACGCCGTGCTATGAATATGCAGACCCGAGAAAGGGCGAGCACAAGGAGTGGGGCACGCTGGTGTTTGACTACGGCCGCACGGAAGTCATCAGCTTTTTGATGAGCAGCGCACTGTTCTGGGTAAAGGAATACCACATTGACGGCTTGCGCGTGGACGCTGTGGCCTCAATGCTGTACCTTGACTACAACCGCAAGGACGGCGAGTGGATCCCGAATAAGAACGGCGGCAAGGAAAATCTGGAGGCCATTGCGTTCTTACAAAGACTGAACGAGGCGATTTTCGCCGAGGTGCCGGAGGTCATGATGATTGCCGAAGAAAGCACCGCGTGGCCGATGGTGACGAAGCCGACTTACATGGGCGGTCTCGGATTCAATTATAAATGGAACATGGGCTGGATGAACGACATGTTGCGCTACATGTCTTTGGATCCGCTATTTAGAAAGGGCAACCACAACAGCCTGACGTTCTCGTTCTTCTATGCGTTCTCCGAGAATTTCATTTTGCCGATCTCGCACGATGAGGTCGTTTACGGCAAGGGTTCTCTCTATAATAAGATGCCGGGCACGCCGGAGGAAAAGGCTGCAGGCGTACGCTGCTTTGCGACCTACATGATGGCACACCCGGGCAAAAAATTGCAGTTTATGGGCACGGAGTTCTCGCAGCACGACGAGTGGAACTTTAACGAAGAACTCGAGTGGAATTTGCTGCAATACCCTGAGCACCGGATGGCGCAGACGTTCTTTAAAAAGCTCAACGCGTTCTACCTCGGCCGTTCCGAGCTGTGGGAGATCGATTTCTCGTGGGAGGGCTTCTCGTGGATCTCGAACGACGACGACAGCCAGAGCGTCATTGCGTTCCGCCGCTTTGACCGCGAAGGCAACGAGCTGATTGCCGTGTGCAATTTCCTGCCGGTCCGCCGCGAGAATTACTGCATCGGCGTGCCGTACGCAGGCGTTTACGAAGAGGTGTTTACCTCCGACGCTGCGGAGTTTGGCGGCACGGGCTTTACGAACGGCAACAACATCCGCACCGTGGATGAAGCGATGCACGGCTTTGAGCAGAGCATTTCGCTGACGCTGCCGGAGAACACGGTATTCTTCCTGCGCTGCAAGCGCAAGGCGGCAAAAAAGCCTGCCGCGAAGACGACAAAGACGACGGCAAAGAAGCCCGCGGCCAAAAAGGCGGCCGGCACAAAAGCCGCAAAGAAAAAAGCCTGATTCATTTTATATGAAACAATATACGGGCGGCGGCAAAATGCCGGAACGCCCGAAATCTACCAGAGAGGGGATCATCAGTCATGTTACCTAAGCAAGAAGTAGTTGCAATGCTGCTGGCAGGCGGCCGTGGCAGCCGTCTCGGTGTTCTTACCAAGAACCTCGCAAAGCCGGCTGTTCCGTTTGGAGGCAAGTACCGTATTATCGACTTTCCACTTTCCAACTGTGTGAACTCCGGCATTGAGACCGTGGGTGTTCTGACACAGTATCAGCCGCTCGAGCTGAACGAATACATCGGTTCCGGCCAGCCGTGGGATCTCGACAGTATGAACGCCGGCGTACATATTTTGCAGCCGTACGAGCAGAGCAGCGGCTCTGACTGGTATAAGGGCACGGCAAATGCCATTTACCAGAATATCCCGTTTATTGAGCGCTACAACCCGGATTACGTGGTTGTGCTGAGCGGTGACCACATCTACAAGATGGATTACTCCAAGATGATTGCGTATCACAAGGAGCACGATGCGGCCTGCACCATCGCCGTTTACGAAGTGCCGATGGAGGAGGCTTCCCGCTTCGGTATTCTGAACACAAACCCGGACGGCTCTATTTACGAATTTGACGAGAAGCCGGCTGTGCCGAAGAGCAACAAGGCTTCCATGGGCATTTACGTCTTCTCCTGGAAGAAGCTGCGCGCGTATCTGGAAGCGGACGAGAAGGACCCGAACTCCTCGAATGACTTCGGTAAGGATGTGCTGCCCACCATGCTGAACGCAGGCGAGCGTATGTTTGCGTACCGCTTTGAGGGCTACTGGAAGGACGTCGGCACGATCGACAGCCTGTGGGAATCCAATATGGACCTTTTAAACCCGAAGACCGGTCTTGACCTTTCCCGCGAAGACTGGAAAATTTATTCCAGAAACCCGGTCATGCCGCCGCATTACATTGCAAAGGGCGCAAAGGTGCAGAACTCTCTCGTAGCAGAGGGCTGCAACGTATACGGCGATCTTGAGTTCTCCGTATTGTTCCACGGCGTTTATGTGGCGCCGACCGCGACTGTGACGGACTCCATCGTGATGCCGGGCGCTGTGATTGAAGAAGGTGCGAAGGTGCAGTATGCGATCGTGGCGGAGAACGCCGTCATCGGCAAGAACTGCGTCATCGGTAAACGCCCGGAGGACATGGAAAACAGAGACGATTGGGGCGTGGCGGTCGTAGGCCCGGACTGCAAGCTCTCTGAGGGCACCGTTGTGGCGCCGAAGGAAATGATCGATAAGGAGGCGCAGGCATAATGTTTGGAAATAATGTTTTGGGCATCATCTTTGCCTATGCACACGAAGAAAGAGTACGCGACCTGACGGAGCTGCGCGTGATGGCTTCCGTGCCGTTCGGCGGCCGTTACCGTTTGGTTGACTTCACCCTCTCCAACATGGTGAACTCCGGCCTCAACAAGGTCGGCATCATCACGGAGGATAACTACCAGTCCTTGATGGACCACCTCGGCTCCGGCAAGGCATGGGACCTTTCGAGAAAGCGCGAGGGCCTGTACCTGCTACCGCCGTTCGGCAAATCGACTTCGAGAACCGACGGCAAGATCGAATCGCTCGATTCCATTCGCCGCTTCCTGAAAAATTCCCTTGAGGAATATGTGATTCTCTCCGATTGCGACATGGTCTGCAACATCGATTACCGCGAGGCACTGGAGCAGCATGTGTGCCAGAACGCGGACATTACGGTCATTTACCGCCATGGCACTTCGCCGGACGTGGACCGCAACAACATCTATATGGTAGACCCCGAGAACCGCATTCGCGAGCTGCTTTTGCACCGCGGAAGCGAGCACGGTGTAAATTACGGCATCGGCATGTATATCCTTAGCCGCGAACTGCTGCTTCAGCTCGTTGAAGGATGCATGAGCCGCAACGAATATGACTTTGATAAAGATATGGTTCAGCGCGTAATTCCCGAACTGCGCGTGATGGGTTATGAATTTAAGGGTATTGCATACCAGATTTCCTCGTTTGAAGCGTACTTTAACGCCAACATGGGCTTGATGGATCCGCGCGTGCGCGCAGAGCTGTTCAATCCGAACCGCCCGATCTACACGAAGGTGCGCGATGATATGCCGGCGAAATACGGTTTGAATTCGTATGCCACCAACTGTCTTGTTGCAGACGGCTGCGTGATAGACGGTGAAGTGGAAAATTGTGTGCTGTTCCGCGGCGTGAAGATCGGCAAAGGCGCGAAGGTGCGCAACTGCGTTATCATGCAGGACACGGTCATCGGCGCGAACAGTCGGCTCGATTATGTTGTGGCGGACAAGAACGTGGAGATTGAAGAGAACCGCACGCTGATGGGCTATCAGACCTACCCGGTGTACATTGCAAAGGAAAGCAAGGTCTAAGCTGCCCCGAAAAACGAAGGAAAGGAAAGCGGTGTAATTGATATGAAAGTTTTGTTTTGTGCCAGTGAAGCGTTGCCTTTTGCCGCAACGGGCGGCCTTGCAGACGTAGCGGGTTCTTTGCCGCAGGCGCTGCGCGCACGTCTGATTGGTTGCCGCGTGGTGATGCCGCTGTATGAAAGCGTGCCGCAGGAATTACGCGACAACATGAAGTTTTTAACAAGCATCAGTGTGCCGGTGGCTTGGCGTCGCCAGTATTGCGGTATTTTTGAGGCGAAGGTAGGCAATGTCATTTACTACCTCATCGATAACCAGTACTACTTTAAGCGCCAAGGACTTTACGGTCACTTTGACGACGCGGAGCGCTTTGCGTTCTTCTCCCGTGCCGTTTTGGAGATGCTGCCGTACATTGAATTTAAGCCTGATGTGATCCACGCGAACGACTGGCAGACGGCGCTGGTGCCGATCTACTACCGTTTGTTCTATGCAAACAACGACTGGTACAGCGGCATTAAGACGCTGTTCACCATTCACAATATCCAGTATCAGGGCCAGTACGGCTTTGAGATTCTGGAGGACGTTTTCGGTATTCCGAAAAGCGAGCAGAGCTTACTCGAATACAACGATTGCGTGAACCTGATGAAGGGCGCGATTGAGAGCGCGAACTGGGTCTCTACCGTGAGCCCGACGTACGCGAAGGAAATTCTTGATCCGTGGTTCGCCCACAAGCTGGACCCGATTTTGCGCGAGCGTGCCTGGAAGCTTTCCGGCATTTTGAACGGCATTGACGTGGTGGGCTATGACCCGGCGACGGACAAGAACCTGTATGAGACGTATGACGCAAAGCACCTGGAGGGCAAAGCCGTCAACAAGGCAAAGCTGCAGGAGCGCCTCGGTCTTGCCGTTGACCCGGATGTGCCGCTCATCGGTATGGTAACGCGCCTTGTCTCCCACAAGGGCCTTGACCTTGTAAAGGGCGGCGTGGACAACATCATGACGTACTCGAATGCGCAGTTTGTGGTTCTTGGCAGCGGCGACTGGGAGTATGAGCAGTTCTTTAAAGAGATGCAGGCGAAGTATCCGGGCAGATTTGTGCTGTGCCAGGGCTTTGTGCCGGAGCTTGCGCGCAAGATCTACGGCGGCTCCGATATTTTCCTGATGCCGAGCAAGAGCGAGCCGTGCGGTCTCTCACAGATGGTGGCGCTGCGCTACGGTTCCATTCCGGTCGTACGCGAAACGGGCGGCCTGAAGGACTCCATTACGGACAGCGGCGACGGCAAGGGCAACGGCTTCACGTTCCAGACGTATGACACGCAGGATATGCTGAACTCCGTGCACCGCGCAATCTACGCGTATAACGAGAGCAAGGACGGCTGGAAGGTGCTTGTGGAGCGCGCAATGGCGTGCGACAACAGCTGGGGCCGCTCCGCAAACGATTACATTCGTTTGTATAAGCAGCTCATCAACAGCTGATCTTCTAAAACGTCTTTCGAGAAACAAAACGGCGTTTTGCACGACCGTTTGATTAGGTATCGCAGAAAATGGAAAATGCCCTGCTTGTGTTTTTTAGGCACAGGCAGGGCATTTTTGCGTTTTTATGTTTTGGTTATTTCTCTTCCGGGTAACGGACGGGGACAAACTTTGCGCGGTTCATGAGGGGGTGCTCGAGGCGGATGGCACCGTCGTGCGGGCACGCCATGACGCATGCGCCGCAGTAGTAGCACTCGCCGGGGTAGAGCACGATGGGGTGCTTGCCTTTTTCGGGCGAGGGGATGAGGATATCCACCTGACAGATGTTGACGCAGGCGTTGCAGCCGACACATTTTGTTTCATCGTAAAGAATCGGGTGTGTGCTGCACGGCACGGGTTCTGCCGTGAGAATTTTGTTTTGAAGCTCGCTCATTTCCGATACGCCCCCTTCTGCTCGGTTCTGATGTAATCCCTGTTGCGCTTTTCGTACTCGGTCTCGAGGTCGCCGAAATAGTAGAGCGGATGGCTGCCGTAGATGACTTCGCCGTTTTCTTGTCGGACGGTGATGAAGCGGCGGTCGCGCTCGGGGTCGGTCTCGGTGCTGTCCGTGCGTTTGAAGAACAACGGCTCGGACGACGTTTTGCGGGAGAGGCAGGCGTGCAAAATTAACTTGGAGACGGTCAAAATGTCAAAGACCTCGTGCGCGCGCATGAGCTCGTGCGGGTTTTTGCAGCTGATCTGCGGGACGATCTCGGTTTCAAAGCTTTCGAGCAGGTCGAGACCCTCATGCAAAAGCGCATCGCACTTTACGCCGCCGCAGTAATTCTGCATGGCTTTGGAGATGGCCATGTTGAGTTCGCGCCAATCCATGCCATCTGCGCGGCGGATGGGGGCGAGCAGGCGTTCGCGCTCGGCTGCGGCTTCCGCTTCATTATAGTCGGGCAGGGTATCAAGTGTTTTGGCAGCTGCGGCGGCTTTGCGACCGGCGTAGTAGCCCGTGGCGCAGGCGAAACCGGCGCAGTCCGAAGCGTAGAGCTGGTCGCCGGCGGCGTAGATGCCGTCGATGTTTGTTTTGAGGTCCCAATCGTGCCAAACGCCGCCCGGCGCGCCGAACAGCTGCCGTTCCTGCTCAAGGAAATTTGCGGACTGCCAGCCCGTGCCGTAGCTTTGCAGCATGTGCTTTTGGGGGTCAAATCCACGCTCCGTGTAATTTTTGAGGATCGGAATTTTCGTTTTGCCCTCTTCGCCGACCATCATGCCCCAGATGACGCGGCGCTCCGCGTCGGGCATACGGCTGAGGTCTGCGTAGAACGGCAGTTGGTAACCGCGGCGCATGAGCTCTTCAAAATCAAGCGTTTCGGGGCCGCGGTACTCGTACTTCGGGTTATCGATGACGCCGCCCTTTAAGAAAAATTTCTGGCCGGGAGCGGGGTAGTAGCGCTCGGAGACGGTTTTAAGCTCATTACCGTCGCGGTCGACGTAGGGGATTTCCACGCCGCGGGCGTCGACCATCGTCGCGGCATACCACGTGTTGTGATTATTGCCTGCGCCGTAGGGCGGAAAGCTGCGGCCGGCGGCGGAGAACTCTCCCTTGACGGATTTTTCCATCATGGTGAACTCAATGCCGGCCTTGTAGCCCATGGCGTGGCCGCTGCCGATGCTCTGCATGGGACGGAACTCGCACAGGCCGGTCATATCCGGGTTAAAAAGCCAGACGCGCGCCGGGCGGCTCATGGTGAGAACGGTCTCTTTGGCGCGGAGGATGTAGAACTTGCCGGTGCGCACGTCCATGGCGCAGGCGCCCGCACCATGCTTTTTACCGTTCCGGGCGGTGGTGAGCAATGCGGTGGCTTCGGTGCGGTCAAGCACTTTCACGCCGAGGCGCAGAAGCTCCTTGAAAAGAGCGGGCTTAAAGGTGCTGCCCCAGACGCGCAGAGTGAATTTGTTTTTGTAATCGTAGGCGAACATCAGCTTCGTTTCGTCATCGCGGAACTCTGCGCCCTTGAATTCATCGTCAGTGTCGCGGACTTTGCCGCCGAACGACTCAAGGTCTAATAGACGGTCGTAGCCCTCGCGGCACTCGATGTAGTGCGCGATGCCGTTAGAGTAGCCGCACTGCTCATCGACGTACGCTTCGGCGATTTCCTTCGGCGTGACGGTGGAGCAGGGGTTCGTACAGGCGGATTCCCAATGGTCGAAACCGGTGCCTGCGCTGCCGCTGCGGGCGGTGGCACCTTTTTCCACTAAGATGACGGACTGTCCGCGCCGTGCCGCCGCGATGGCGGCATAGCAGCCGGCAAGGCCGCCGCCGAGCACCAAAACGTCGCAGGAAAGCGTTTCGGTGATGTCTAATTCATTTTTATATGGCCAGTTATAGGTCTGCAAAGCAGATCCCTCCTTGTTTGAGTGTGAAAAGCAGAGCTTCAGCAAAGCTTTAGGCGGTGTGCGTCTTTTTATGCTTTGCGTGCCTGTATGCGAGCAGGCAGATGATGCTGCCCAGTACCACGAGCGCCAAGATCATCAAAGCGCAGTGCATGAAAAAGGTATCGGGCAAAATGGTGATGACGGGGTCTGTCGCGGCATCGAAGATCCAATAGTTGTTATGGAAGACAATCTTATGGAATAGGACGAACACCGTTTCCCAGTTTAAGGCGATGAGTGCACCGAGCGCTGCGGGAATGGCGATCGTTAAAATGCCGGAAAGCAGCAGATACCCCGGGTTCTTTTTAAAATGGCGGTAGATGATGCCCGCAAGGCTCAAAATGCCGCTGACGATGAGCGTGATCTCGAAGACGCCGAACACGTTTTTGACTTCTTCAAAATGGATGCGGCCGCTCTCGCTCATGGCAAGCGTGGGGAAATTCAGAACTTTTGTGCCGAAAATGGAGTTATAATCGATGAGCACGTTGTAGTTCTGCAAAATTTCCTCGCGCGGCAGGCCGGACATGGCGGTGATGTTTAAATGGTCAACGTCAAAATAATAGAGCGGACGGAAATTGAGCGTGAAGACGACAGCGGCGCTGATAAGGAACAGCACGAGCGCGACGGCGAGCACGATATTGAAAACGACCGCCAACGGGGATTTTTGAAGTTTATCAGACACGGGAAATACCTCCGAATTTTTTATCTTGCAAAGGCAGACCCGCACGGTGCTTTCTGCGGGGACATGCCCTCCGGGATGGGCTTTTCTAATTTTTTTGTGGAGACAAACGTCATACGGTGTCCCTCCTTTTTTGAATTTATAGGAAACATGGTAGCACAATCCCTGCAAAATCGCAAGGAAAACGCGCAAAAAGACTATTTGATAACGCGATACTGGCCGAAGCGCTGTCCGTTTGGCGTAAAGCAGATGACGCGTATGACGGAGATTAAGGATTGCTTCGGTGAATGCGTTTAAAAACAGGATAGATAGGAGAAAACCGCCGCATACCGAAATTTTTCCGGTATGCGGCGGTTTTGTGCTTTTTATGATTCTTTGACGAGCACATCGATGACTTCTGCGATGTACATTTCGTGGTAGTCCTTGTTCGGGTACCAGCGTCCGTCTACGGTTTCGTCGAGGAACTGCTCGGGACTTAACGGCGTGCGGCTCATTTTGCGGCAGACGAGCACGAGCTCCGCTTCTTCAAAATACGCATTGCCGTTTGTGAACGCCGGGGTGAAGCCGACTTTTTTGACCTTGTCTTCATCGCGACCGGAAACTTTACCAAGGTAGGAGAGTGCGTCTTTTTTCTCTGCGGGGTAGAACGAGAGCGTGAAAGTATCGCGGGCATCGACAAACTCTTTCGTGTAGCGCTGCGGGCGGATATACACGGTGACGGACGGCTTGCCCCACATGAAGCCCATGGCGCCCCAGGAGACGGTCATGGTGTTGAATCCGTTTTCATCGCCGGCAGTGAGCAGGGCCCACTCTTTGCCGATTTTTGTGAACGGGTTTAAAGACAGGGAGTCATACGGTACGGAACGAAATGCCATTTAAAACAGTCCTTTCGGAAAAGATTTACAGAAGTCAGGCGGTCTGCTTTTGCGGACCGCGGTTAATAACGCATTTGATGGTGAGTGCGTAGACCAAAATGGAGACGAGCGGCGGGAAAATATCCGAGATGGGCTCGCAGAAGAAGATCTGCTCGATGGGCAGGAAGCGCGGCAGAATGAAAATGCACGCAAAGAAGACGACCTTGCGAAAGACCGAAAGCGGCAGCGCGATTTTGACGACGCCCATGCCCGTAAAGCCGTCCACAATCTCGTACTGCATGCCAAGCAACACGGTGCCGAGCGTGTAAATACGGATGAGCCGCGCCGTCATGGCAATGTATTCGGGTTCTTTGGTGAAAATGCCTGCAAAAAGATGCGGGATGGTCTGCGCGGCGAGCGTCATGAGGGCGCAAAAGCTGACCGCGATGACGAAGATGTACCGCTGCGCGCGAAGGATTTTCTCCGGACGGCGTGCGCCTAAATTGTAGCCTAAAATGGTCTGTGTACCCATGGTGAGGCCGCCGAGCGGCATGGTGATGAGCAGCTCAAAGCTTTGCACGATGGTGTTGCAGGTGAGGAGCATGTCGCTGTTGTCGCCGCCGTAGCGCTGAAGCATCATGTTGAGCGAGATGAGCATGACGTTATCGAAAAGAATAATGAGGAACGCGCTCATGCCGATGCTCGTCACACGGCCGATGACTTTTAAATCGTATCCGCCAAATGTGATGGGAACTTCGATATGTTTGCCGAACAGGACGCACAGCACGAACGCGCAGCTTGCAACCTGCGAAATGACCGTGGCGATGGCCGCGCCCGCGACGCCCATATGGAGAGCGAAGATAAAAATGGGGTCGAGCACAATGTTGGTGATGGCGCCGATTAAAACGGAAAGCATGCCGCTGCGGCTGTGGCCCTGTGTGATGATAAACTGGTTCATGCCTGTGGCGGTGAGGGCGAAGACCGTGCCGATTAGATAGAGCGAAAAGTAGGTCTCGGCGTAGGGGTAAACGGCCTCGGTCGCGCCAAACGTGAGCAAAATGGGGCGGCGGAAGATATAGGCCAGCACCGTGACGGGCACAGCGAGGGCCAAAATGTACACGAAACAGTTTGCGATGACTTTTTTAGCGGCGTCTATGTTCTTTTCGCCAAGATTGATGCTGACAAGCGGCGCGCCGCCGATGCCGACGAGAAACGCAAACGACGAGATGAGCGTGACGATGGGGCCGCACACGCCGACCCCCGCGAGCGCCTGCGTGCCGTTGCTCGGAATATTGCCGATGTACATACGGTCTACAATGCTGTACAGTACGCTGACGAGCTGCGAGAGCATGGAGGGAACGGCCAAGGTCCAGACGAGGCCTTTAATGTTATCCGACCCGAGGTCGTTTGTGAATTTCAAGGAAAAGCGCCTCCTCAGTGCTCGTGGCAGACTTGAAAAATATAGAACTTGAGGTAATAGGATTCGTCGGCACTCCACAAAATAGGATGATCCGGTGACTGGGTGCGGAACTCCACCTGACGCAGGCGGCAGTGCGCGGCACGCGCGGCCTGCCCAATGGTCTGGGCGAAGAGCTCGGCGTTCATGTAGTGCGAGCAGGAGCAGGTGGCAAGGTAGCCGCCGTCCTTGACGAGCTTCATGCCGCGCAGGTTAATCTCGCGGTAGCCCTTGACGGCGTTTTTAATGGCGTTTTTGGATTTTGTGAACGCCGGGGGATCGAGAATGACGACGTCGAACTGTTTGCCCTCGTTTTCGAGCGCGGGGAGCAGGTCAAAAACGTCGGCGCACTTGAACTCGACCGTATCGGAAAGATTATTTAGAGCGGCGTTTTTCTGCGCCTGCGCGACGGCGAGCTCGGACGCGTCTACGCCAAGGACGTGCTTTGCGCCCGCGATGCCGGCGTTCAGCGCGAAGGAGCCCGTGTGTGTGAAGCAATCGAGCACATCCATATCCTTGCAGATGCGCTGCATGGCGAGACGGTTATATTTTTGGTCGAGGAAAAAGCCGGTCTTCTGGCCGTCTTTAACGTCCACGATGTAGCGCACGCCGTTTTCGACGATCTCGACATCGGTGTCGAATTCGTCGCCGATGAAGCCCTTTTTGCGGTCCATGCCTTCTTTTAATCGCTCTTTGGCGTCGCTGCGCTCGTACACGCCGCGAATTTTGATGCCGTCTTCGAGCAGGACTTTCTTTAAGATGTCAACGATCTGCAGCTTCATTTTATCGATGCCGAGCGCGAGGGACTCGACGACGAGGACATCGGAGAATTTATCGATGACAAGGCCGGGCAGGAAATCCGCTTCGCCGAAAATGACGCGGCAGGCGGAGGTATCGACCGTGCGCTTGCGGTATGCCCAGGCGTTGCGCACGCGCATCTCGAGGAACGCGTCGTCAATCTCCTGTGACGCGTCGCGGGTGAGCATGCGGACGCGGATCTTGGAGTTCTGGTTGATGAAGCCGCGGCCGAGCGGGCAGCCGTTTTGCTCCTGCACGGTGACGACGGCGCCGTTTTTGAACGTGCCGTGGATGCTTTCGATCTCGTTGTCATAGATCCAAAGACCGCCCGCTTTGAAAGCGCGGCCTTCGCCTTTTTTGAGTGTTACAATAGTTTCGTTCATAGATGGGTTCCTTTTATATAGTTGAGATGGGGGAGCTTTTTCTAAAGGCTTGCAGGGCAAGCGTTTCAAGGGACCCCCTAATTGAGTCCCTTGCGGTTCAACTGTCCACCGGACAGTTGAACCTAGTCTCCTGATTTTTGGGTAGGCAAAAGGGTTTCACTTTTAGAATCTGACCGACTTTTTGAAAAAAGTTGGATCAAAAACTTTTAACCAATGCTTTCGGAGAGATTGGCGTTCGCTTTTTCCGCTTCGATCTGCTTTGTGACTTTCTTAATGCAGTGCAGGCAGGTGGGAGTGATGTAGAGCACGGCGGCGATCCACGCGGTTTGATCTGAGAAACAGATAGCCGTATAGCCGAACGCGCCGACAAAGCCGAGGCTGACGATGGAGCGCGCGAACATTTCCGTTACGCCGGAGAATACCGCGCGGCCGGAGAAGCCAATGCCCTGTGTCGCCATACGGCAGATATTGAGGATGCCGAGACTCCAGAAGAAGTAGCCCATGCAGCGCAGATATTTTGCGGAAGCGTCGAGCACGTCGCCTGCACTCGATTCAACAAAGAGCATGGACATGCTGCGACCGAAGAAGATCATGACAAGGCCGATGCAGAAGCCGTAGGCGACGCCGACGATGACGCCGAGCCGTACGCCCTGCCGAATGCGCTCCGGCTTTTTTGCACCGAGATTCTGACCGCAGAAGACGGAAACAGCAGAACCGAGGGCATCAAACGGGCACATGCAGAACTGCTTTAGGCGCATACCGGCCGTGAAGCCCGAAACGTACACGCTGCCGAGGCCGTTGTTCGCTGCCTGCATGACCATGCTGCCGATGGCCGTGATGGAGGTTTGAAGTCCCATGGGGATGCCCATGACGACGAGGTCACGGATGGATTCCGCATCCGCTTTGCAGTCTGCGCGGGAAAGCGTGAGGAGCGGCACGCGGAAGCGGATATAGATGAGGCACAAAATGCCGCTGACCGCCTGCGCTGCAATGGTGGCGATAGCCGCGCCCGCAACGCCCCACTTGAAGACAATGATGCAGAGCAGGTCAAGACCGATATTCAGGACGGTCGAGATGGCGAGGAACAGGAACGGCGTGCGGCTGTCACCGACGGAGCGCAGGATGCTGGAGAGCAGATTGTATAATAAGGTAAAGGGGATGCCGAGGAAAATGACGATGAGATACGCGTAGGCGTCGTCAAAAACATCCTGTGGCACGGAGAGCATTTGTAAAATGAGCGTGCAGCACAGAGAACATACCGCCGTGATGAGCACCGCGAATAAGGCGGTAAGCAGCACGGAGTTGAAAATGTACGAACGCATTTTATCAAGACGCTCTGCGCCGAAGCTTTTGGCGATGGGGATACCGAAGCCGATGCAGATGCCGATGCAGAAACCGAGTACCAGAAACTGCACGCTGCTTGTAGCGCCGACGGCGGCGAGTGCGCCGGTGCCGAGCACACGGCCGACGATGGCGGCATCAACCAGATTATACATTTGCTGCAAGAGGTTGCCGAGCAAAAGCGGTACCGCAAATTGCAGGATAAGCTTGAGGGGTTTACCCGCTGTCATACTTTTTGTCACGAAAATCACCCGAAAATACATAGTCTCTTTTCAACCTTCTTATTTTATCATACCTTTTTTATTTTGGCTATGGCAGAACTGCGGATTTTGCACGTTGTTTTCCACACTTTTTGCGTGAATTGCGGAAAAAGCGCCCGATTTGCGAAAAAAGGAAAAAACGGTGGAAGAAAAGGTGTTTCCTGCAAAACTTACAAAAGAAAAATTTTGACAAGGCGGTCGAAAAGCATTGACAACGGGGAAAGCGGGTGTTATAATCTATTCAATTTCATAACAAAAAGCGATGACGAAGACTGTCTGTGCAGAGCTGTTTCAGAGAGCCGGTGGCAGGTGTGAACCGGTGCAGAGATGCAGAGATTTCTCCCTTCCGAGCCGGATGCCTGAACAGCGAATTCAGTAGGGTATCCCGTGATTGCTACGTCAGTGCATAGAAGTTATTGGACTTCGAAGAGTGGCGGAGGTTCTCCGCAATTTGAGTGGTACCGCGAGTGCATAATTTAGTTATTACACCCGTCTCAAAGCATAAACGGCTTTGAGGCGGTTTTTTTACACTTCAAAGCGGAAGAACAAGGAAACAAGCTGCAAGTTTGAAAGCACAAACTTTCAAATTCATAAGGCTTTAAACCGAACACAACAGGAAAGGCAGAAGAACATGTTATCATTAGACAAAGTATTTGATGCGCAAACCGTTCTAAAGAGCATCATCCGCGAAACAAACGTCGTGAAGACCTACGGCATCGCGCCGGATTGCGACCTGTACCTAAAGCCCGAGAATTTGCAGATTACCGGCTCTTTTAAGGTGCGCGGCTCTGCGTATAAGATCTCCCAGCTTTCCGCAGAAGAGAAAGCGAAAGGTGTTATTGCCTGTTCCGCGGGCAACCATGCACAGGGCGTGGCGCTGGCGGCAACGAAAAACGGCATCAAATCGCTCATCTGTCTGCCGGACTCCGCACCGATCTCCAAGGTGGAGGCCACAAAGGGCTACGGCGCAGAGGTTTGCCTTGTGGAGGGCGTTTACGACGACGCGTATAACAAGGCGATTGAATTGAAAGAAAAAGAGGGCTATACGTTCGTGCACCCGTTTGACGACGAAGACGTTATCGCGGGCCAAGGAACCATCGCGCTGGAGGTTCTGAATGACCTTGACAACATCGATGCCATTGTGGTGCCGGTGGGCGGCGGCGGACTCATCTCCGGCATTGCGTATACCGCAAAGCACATCCGCCCGAGTGTGAAGGTGTACGGCGTACAGATGACCGGCGCACCGAGCATGTACAACTCCATTCACGAAGGCAAGATCGAGACACTCGACACCGTGCAGACCGTGGCGGACGGCATCGCCGTAAAGCGCCCGGGTGACAACACGTTTGAGATTGTCAAAAAATATGTGGATGACATCGCGCTGGTGAGCGAGGACGAAGTTTCGAGCGCAATCTTGGCACTCATCGAAAAACAGAAAATGATCGCGGAGGGCGCGGGCGCTGCTTCCGTTGCCGCTGTGATGTTCAATAAATTTGATTTAAAGGGCAAGCGCGTTGTGTGCATCGTCTCCGGCGGCAACATCGACGTGACGAGCCTTTCCCGCGTGATTGACCGCGGCCTGATGAACTCCGGCCGTTCCGCGAGCCTCCTCATCGAGCTTATCGACAAGCCCGGTCAGCTCAAGGAGATCTCTTCGATCATCGCGGACTGCGGCGGCAATGTGACCGGCGTGCATTATGAAAAGGGCAACACCGAAAGCATTAACGGCTGCTTCCTGCGCATCGAAATGGAGACGCGCGACAGCAACCATGTGAAAACGATCAAAAACGCCCTGCGTGAAGCAGGCTTCAGAACCACCAAGGGTTGAGAGGAGAAAGCAAAATGATGGACGCAAGCAAATATAAGGTCGGGTACTTCCCGGTATCGAAAGAATATAACAAGTGGGTGGAAAAAGACCACATTGAAAAAGCGCCGATCTGGTGCAGCGTGGATATGCGCGACGGCAACCAGAGCCTTGTCATCCCGATGAGCCTTGAAGAAAAGCTTGAATACTACAAAGTGCTTTTGCAGGTCGGCTTTAAGGAGATCGAGGTCGGTTTCCCGGCGGCGAGCGAGACGGAATATGAGTTCCTCCGCACGCTGATTGACAACAACATGATTCCCGAGGACGTTACCGTGCAGGTGCTCACCCAGTGCCGCGAGCACATCATCCGTAAGACATTCGACGCGTGCAAGGGCGCACCGAGCGCAATTATCCACTTCTATAACTCCGTCAGTGTTGCACAGCGCGAGCAGGTGTTTAAGAAGTCCAAGGAGGAGATCAAGAAGATCGCCGTAGACGGTGCGAAGCTCGTCAAAAAGCTTGCGGCCGAATACGAAGGCAACTTCCGCTTTGAGTATTCTCCGGAGTCCTTTACGGGCACCGAGCCGGAATACGCGCTGGAGGTCTGCAACGCGGTTCTCGACGTTCTGGAGCCGAGCGAGACGAACAATGTCATCATCAATCTGCCGGTCACGGTGGAAATGAGCATGCCGCACGTGTATGCTTCGCAGGTCGAGTACATGAGCGAGAACCTCAAGTACCGTGAATTCGTGACTTTGTCTCTGCACCCGCACAACGACCGCGGCACGGGCGTTGCGGACACCGAGCTGGCGCTCCTTGCCGGCGCAGACCGCGTAGAGGGTACGTTGTTCGGCAACGGTGAACGTACCGGCAACGTGGATATCATTACGCTTGCGATGAACATGTACTCCCACGGTGTTGACCCGAAGCTTGACTTCTCCGACATGCCGTACCTTGTGGACGAATATGAAAAATGCACGCGTATGCATGTGTACGAAAGAGCCCCGTATGCGGGCGCGCTGGTGTTTGCGGCGTTTTCCGGCAGCCACCAGGATGCGATTGCAAAGGGCATGAAATACAGAGCGAAAAATAAGCTGCATCAGTGGAACGTACCGTATATTCCGATCGACCCGAAGGACATCGGCAGAACGTACGACGCAGATGTTATCCGCGTCAACTCCCAGTCCGGCAAGGGCGGCATCGGTTATCTGCTGGAGCAGACGTACGGCTATAACCTGCCGCCGAAAATGCGCGAGCACTTCAGCTATCTGTGCAAGGATATTTCCGACCACGAACACAAGGAACTGAAGCCGGATGAGGTTCTGAATATCTTTGAAGAGAACTACCTCAATCTGACGAACGGTGTTGCCGTGACGGATTTTGAGTTTATGCGCGACAAGGACAACGTGAAGATCGGCATTACGTTCGCGAAGGACGGCGAAGAGACCGAGATGGAAGCGGAGGGCAACGGTTCCCTCAACGCGATCAACAACGCGCTGCGTGCGTACACCGGTGCAGAGTACACCCTGCAGGTCTTTACCCAGCACAGTATGCAGGGACAGGGCTCGCAGAGCGTGGCGGCTTCGTACATCGGCCTTGAAAAGGAAGACGGTTCGATGTTCTGGGGCGCAGGCACCGACACCGACGTTGTAAAGGCGAATACAAAGGCGCTGTTGAGCGCTTACAATAATATGATCAAAGGGGGAAACTAAAATGAAAATGACCATGACGCAGAAGATCCTTGCGGCGCACGCGGGTCTCAGTGAAGTTACCGCCGGTCAGCTCATCAATGCAAAGCTGGATATCGTGCTCGGCAACGACATCACGACGCCGGTCGCCATCCATGAGTTTAAGAAAGCGGGCTTTACAGACGTTTTCGATAAGGACAGAGTGACGATCGTACTCGACCACTTTGTGCCGAACAAGGATATTAAGGCGGCGGAACAGAGCAAGACGTGCCGCGAGTTTGCGTGCAGCCACTGCGTGAGCCACTTCTATGACGTGGGCAAGATGGGCATTGAGCATGCGCTTTTGCCGGAGCAGGGCATTGTGACCGCCGGCGACTGCATCATCGGCGCGGACAGCCACACCTGCACCTACGGTGCGCTGGGCGCGTTCTCCACAGGCGTTGGCTCTACGGATATGGCAGCCGGCATGGCAACGGGCATGGCGTGGTTTAAGGTTCCGTCCGCGATCAAATTTAACCTGACCGGTAAGCTGCCGGAAAATTGCAGCGGCAAAGACGTTATCCTCACAATCATCGGCATGATCGGCGTGGACGGCGCGCTGTATAAGAGCATGGAGTTCACCGGCGAGGGCGTGAAGAACCTCTCCATGGACGACCGCCTGTGCATCTGCAATATGGCGATTGAGGCCGGTGCGAAAAACGGTACTTTCCCGGTGGACGATATTACGCTTGCCTATTTACAGGACAGAAGCGAACGCGAGCCGGTTGTATACGAAGCAGACCCCGACGCGGAATACGAAAAGGTTATCGATATCGATCTCGCAAAGATTGTGCCGACCGTCGCCTGTCCGCATCTGCCGGAGAACACGCACCCGGCAAGCGAGCTGCACGATATTAAGGTCGACCAGGTCGTCATCGGCAGCTGCACGAACGGCAGAATGGAAGACATGGAAGCGGCGTACAGCATTTTGAACGGCAAAAAGATTGCGGACGGCATCCGCTGCATCATCATTCCGGGCACGATGCAGATCTACCGCGAATGCGTGGAGCGCGGCTACGTGACGGCATTTATCGATGCGGGCGCTGTTGTTTCTACCCCGACATGCGGTCCGTGCCTCGGCGGCTATATGGGCATTTTGGCAGCGGGCGAACGCTGCATCGCCACAACGAACCGCAACTTCGTCGGCCGCATGGGTCATGTGGACAGCGAAGTGTACCTGGCTTCTCCGCACACGGCGGCAGCCAGCGCGCTGACCGGCTACATCACCGAATATAAGGAGGCGTAAGCATGAACACACAGGGCAAGGTTTTCAAATATCCCGATAACGTCGATACGGATGTTATCATTCCCGCACGTTACCTCAACACCCCGAACGCACAGGAGCTTGCGCTCCACTGCATGGAGGATATTGACAAGGCGTTCGTGAAGAAGGTCGAAAAGGGCGACGTTATTGTGGCGGGCTGGAACTTCGGCTGCGGCTCTTCCCGTGAGCACGCACCGCTCGTCATTAAAACCTGCGGCACGGGTTGCGTCATTGCAAAGAGCTTTGCGCGTATTTTCTACCGCAACGCCATCAATATCGGCCTGCCGATTCTCGAGTGCGAGGAAGCGGCGGACGAGATCAACGCAAACGACGAAGTTTCGGTCGATTTTGATACCGGCATCATCACCGACATCACGACCGGCAAGACGTATAAGGCACAGCCGTTCCCGCTGTTCATTCAGAACATCATCAAAGCAGGCGGCTTGCTGAAGTCCCTCAAGGAGGCGGAAAACAAATGACGAAGAACATCGCGGTGATCCGCGGCGACGGCATCGGCCCGGAAATCGTAAACGAAGCGCTCCGCGTGCTGGATAAGGTCGCAGAGCTGTACGGACACACCTTTCATTATGCAGACGTCGATATGGGCGGCTGTGCCATCGATAAATGGGGCGACCCGCTGCCGCAGGAAATGCTCGATAAGTGCGTAGCTTCCGACAGTGTGCTGCTCGGCGCCGTAGGCGGCGACAAGTGGAACGACGTGCCGGGCCCGAAGCGCCCGGAAAAGGGTCTGCTGCGCCTGCGCGCGGGTATGGGTGTTTACAGCAACAACCGCCCGGCGAAGATCTGGCCGCAGCTCTCTGACGCTTCTCCGCTGAAAAAGTCTATTGTCGAAAAGGGCATCGATTTCATCATCGTGCGCGAGCTCATCGGCGGCATCTATTTTGGCGAGCATAAGACCGATGATGCAGACGGCCAGCCGGTCGCGACGGACATTATGAAGTACAGTGAAGCGGAGATCGAGCGCATCGGCCGCATCGGATTTGAGACGGCAAGAAAGCGCAATCACCGTTTGTGCTCCGTAGAAAAGAGCAATGTGCTCGACACGAGCCGCCTTTGGAAGAAGGTCATGCACCGCTTGGCGGAAGAATACACCGACGTGGAGCTGACCGATATGCTCGTCGATAACTGCGCGATGCAGATCGTGAAGAACCCGGCACAGTTCGACGTCATCGTGACGGAGAACATGTTCGGTGACATTCTTTCCGACGAAGCTTCCATGATCACCGGCTCCATCGGCATGATCCCGTCCTCGAGCCTCGGTGCGACAAGCTGCGGCCTGTACGAGCCGATCCACGGCTCTGCACCGGACATTGCGGGTCAGGACCTTGCAAACCCGATCGGCACCATTCTTTCCGCCGCCATGATGCTGCGTTACAGCTTCGATATGGCGAAGGAAGCCGATGCGGTGGAGCATGCGGTTTCCAAGTACCTTGACGCGGGCTACCGTACTGCCGACATTATGGAAGACGGCATGACGAAGGTCGGCTGCAAAAAGTGCGGCGACCTCATCCTCGAATACTTAACGAAGGAGTAATTGAATGCAGCTTACAGGTGCAGATATCCTCATCAGAACTTTAATTGAACAGGGCTGCGACACCGTTTTCGGTTATCCGGGCGGGCAGATCCTGAACGTTTACGACAGTCTTTATAAATATCAGAATGAAATTCGCCACATGCTGACGGCGCACGAGCAGGGCGCTGCCCACGCGGCGGACGGCTACGCAAGAGCGACCGGTAAGGTGGGCGTGGTGATGTCCACCTCCGGCCCGGGCGCAACGAACCTTGTGACCGGCATTGCGACGGCGTACCTCGATTCCATCCC